>OGYP01000350.1_pt1 | contig 22044 bp, 17 predicted proteins | sample 1576571 | NCBI WGS metagenome assembly OGYP01 (sample SAMEA3541559, study PRJEB24748) | human gut metagenome | biome: human gut; feature: human-associated habitat; material: faeces | place: China | collected 2012
TCTGCTGGTACGAAGCACCATTTACAAATATTATATCAGCCAGCTGAATCTGACGGGACATCCCTATTCCGAACAGGGATTCCAGCTGCATCAGTATTACTGGGTGGGACATGCACACAACATTTTCCTGCAATACGGTACGGACTTCGGCGTTCCGATGATGATCGTATTTGCAGTTCTGGCGCTGTGGTCTCTGATAAGGCTGGGCAAGACCTACGCGGAAAAGAAAGATCCTGCGGCAGCAGCGGCACAGTTATTCGTGCTGATTCCGGTGGCATTCGGCCTGCTGGAGTATTCCTGGGGAGTATCCAGTCTGACGATCACCCTGTTGTTCATCGCTTGGAGAAAGGCAATCTGTGATGGAGAATAAATACAATTCAAAAGTTCCTCTGCAAAGGATCATTGCATTGGTGATCATGGATATTATGTCCATATTGCTGGTGTCCTTTGCAGCATTGTATATCCGGTATGATTTTTCTTTTCAGGATATTGATCCTCTATTTTTTAAACATTGTGAAAACCTCCTGATCCCGAATATTATAGGAACTCTGATATTTTTCGTAATATGGAAACTGTACCGCAGCGTATGGCGTTATGCCAGTGCCAATGAACTGGTCAATATCGTGGGGGCAACTGCCTGCGCGTCACTGGCGCAGTTCGTCTATTGCAAATTTACAGACAACCGGATGCCCAGAAGCTATTCAGTATTGTACTTTTTCCTGTTGACACTGGCCATCTGCTGTATCCGTTTCGGCTATCGTATTTTACGCCTGATCAATAACAAGCGCATGAATCTGCTGGGCAGGGAACATTGTGTCAATGTCATGATCATCGGCGCCGGAGCCGGCGGCGATATGATCCTCAAGGAGATCGAGAACAGCCGTTACTTAAGTATGCGAGCCAAATGTATTATCGATGATCAGCCCGGATGCCACGGCAAACTGATGCGTGGTGTGCCGATCGTTGGCGGCAGAGAGAGTATTCTGGATGCTGTGGGACGATACAGTATTGATGAGATCATCTTCGCAATTCCTTCTGCCAGCGTGCAGACGAGAAAAGAGATTCTGGATATCTGCAAGGAGTCCGGCTGTAAACTGCGGACCATTCCCGGAACTTATCAGTTGATCAATGGGGATGTCTCCGTATCTAGTCTGAAAGAAGTGGAGATCGAGGATCTGCTGGGCAGAGAGCCGATTCGTATCAATACGGAGGAAGTGCTGGGACATGTCGGCGGTAAGGTCGTACTGGTGACCGGAGGCGGCGGTTCTATCGGAAGCGAGCTATGCAGACAGCTGGCAGCCCATCATCCGAAGCAGCTGATCATCCTGGATATCTATGAAAATAATGCTTATGACATCCAACAGGAGCTGATCCGCAAGTATCCGGAGCTGGATCTGGTGGTACTGATCGCATCTGTGCGTAACAAAGAGCGTATTGACAGCATTTTCGAGACATATCGACCGAATATCGTGTATCATGCAGCTGCACATAAACATGTGCCGCTCATGGAGGACAGCCCACACGAGGCTATTAAAAATAATGTATTCGGTACCTATAAGGTAGCACAGGCAGCAGACCGGTACGGAGTGGATAAATTCGTACTTATCTCCACGGATAAGGCGGTAAACCCCACGAATATCATGGGTGCTTCCAAACGGCTCTGTGAGATGCTGATCCAGTCCATGAACCGCAACTCCCGGACCAATTATGTGGCGGTCCGGTTCGGTAATGTACTGGGGAGCAACGGCAGCGTGATCCCGCTGTTCAAGAAACAGATCGCCGAGGGTGGTCCCGTGACTGTGACCCACCCGGATATTATCCGGTATTTTATGACGATTCCGGAAGCAGTATCTCTGGTACTTCAGGCGGGAGCCTATGCGAGGGGCGGAGAGATCTTCGTGTTGGATATGGGAGAACCGGTGAGAATTCTGGATCTGGCCACGAACCTGATCAAATTGTCCGGCTATCGTGTCGGAGAGGATATTCAGATTGTATTTACGGGCTTACGTCCCGGGGAAAAAATGTACGAAGAACTGCTGATGAACGAAGAAGGGCTGAAGGAAACGGCCAATAAGATGATCTTCATCGGCAAACCCATTGAATTCGATGAAGAAGTGTTCCGCAGCCAGCTGGTGGAACTGGAACGGGAGGCTATGGATGAGACCAGTGACATCCGGGCAGCGGTGGAAAAAATTGTAACCACCTACCACCCGGCAGAGGAGTAGCCGATGGCCCCATCCTGATAAGAGTAGTACGAATGGTTTCCGGGCAGGGAAACAGGGAAAGAGCAACACGAAGGGAGAAGATACATGACGACAGCAACGCAGAAGCGGATCCGTACTTATACACCGATAAAGAGAACCATTGACGTCCTGTTAAGCGGCATTGGTATTCTTGTATTGTCACCAATCCTTCTGCTCCTGTGCATTGCCATTAAACTGGATTCTCCCGGACCAATCCTTTTCACACAGAAACGGGTAGGCATCCATAAAAGCTATTTTCAGATTTATAAGTTTCGCACCATGCGGACAGACACACCGAAGGACATGCCGACTCATATGCTGAGCAACCCGGAGCAGTATATTACCAGAACCGGAAAATTTCTGCGTCGCACCAGTCTGGATGAGCTCCCGCAGATCTTCAATATCTTCAAGGGAGATATGAGCATCGTGGGGCCGCGGCCGGCTCTCTGGAACCAGTATGATCTGATCGCAGAGCGGGATAAATACGGAGGCAATGATGTGCTTCCCGGGCTCACCGGATGGGCGCAGATCAATGGCAGAGATGAACTGGAGATTCCCGTCAAGGCAAAACTCGACGGTGATTATGTGAAAAAATATGGTCCGGGTATGGACCTTCGCTGCTTTTTCGGTACCTTTGTAAGTGTACTCAGGCAGGATGGTGTCGTGGAAGGTGGCACCGGGAGCATGAAAATGCATAAGGAGAATTCCGATAAAAAATGAAAAAAATACTGATTCTGGGTGCCAATAGCTATATTGGCACTTCTTTTCATAATTACCTTACAACAAAATATCCCGGACAATATCAAACAGATATTGTCAGTCTGAGGGAAACCGACTGGAAAAACAGGGACTGGTCCGGGTACGACAGTGTGCTGAATGTCACCGGAAAAGCTCATGCGGATATCAGTAGTCTCACAGAGGAGCAGAAAAAGGAATACTATGCTGTCAACTGTGATCTGGCCGTGGAAGCAGCCCGGAAAGCTATTGCAGACGGGGTTGCACAGTATATCTACTTCAGCAGTATCATTGTCTACGGAGACAGCAGTAACAGCCGGAAGCCGGTACGGATCACCGCGGATACGAAACCGGTACCTTCGAACTTCTACGGAGACAGCAAGTGGCAGGCGGAGAAGAAGCTGCAGGGATTGTTCGCAGCGGAAACATCCACGGGTACCCAATTGGCAATTTTACGCCTCCCCATGATCTACGGCCCCGGTTGCAAGGGGAATTACAAGACGTTGGTCAAAATGGCACAGAAGCTGCCCTTGTTCCCGACTTACCATAATGAGCGCAGTGTGCTTCGGATCGACCATTTGTGTGAGTATCTGCGGACACTGGCGGAGTCCGGAGAGGGCGGACTCTTCTGGCCCCAGGAGGATGCTTACCGCAGTACCCCGGATATGGTCTTCGAGCTGGCACAGGCCTCCGGACGACACATATTTCACGCCGGATGGCTGAATCCTTTCGTCAGAATGGCGTTTTATCTTCCGGGAAAGCCGGGAAAACTGGCAAGGAAGGCTTTCGGAACATTAACCATTGCCCGGAATGCCGGTAAGAAAGAGAAAAAAGAACCCCTGGTCAGTATTATCACGGTGTCCTATAACAGTGAGCAGACACTGGCTCATACGATAGAATCCGTACTGGCACAGACCTATACAAACATCGAATACTGGATCATAGACGGTGCCAGCAGGGATCGGACCGTGGAAATTGCAGAAGCCTACCGTTCCCGGCTCGAGGCGAGAGGGATCCGCTATCATGTCCTCAGCGAACCGGACGGCGGGATCTACGATGCCATGAATAAAGGAATCCGCAATGCTACCGGAGACATTATCGGCATTATCAACAGTGATGACTGGTACGAGCCGGAGGCGGTCCAGACAGCGGTAGAGACATTCCGGAAGACGGGATGTGACCTCATGTATGCCAATATCCGGATGCACAAAGCAGATGGAAGCACCTTTGTGAAAAAGGCAAGAACCCGGAAATTCCAGACTTCCAGAGATTGGAACCACCCCACGACTTTCGTAAAAGCGGAGTGCTATAAGAAATATCCTTTCCGCCAGCTGGGCATCCATGATGACTACGGATTCTTCCTCCAGATGCGGAAGCTGGGAAAACAGATCGTCACCGTGGATAAAGTATTGGCGAATTTCCACATGGGAGGTGCCAGCAACCATAAAGACCTGAAGGCGGCGAAGAAGCGGATACGGGACAGATATCTGTACTGCTATCGTATCAACGGATACAGCAGGTGGTATCTGATCGAATGCGTGGCTATTGAAGCTGCGAAGCTGATTCTGGGATAGAATACCAGGCCGGTCATGCTGGTATAAAGGTGAGGAACCTACGGAATCGCAAAAAGAAAATTTCGGGAGGCAAAACGGACAGACATGTATATAGGAGTAGATCTTTTATGGGTCAGACCCGGTATCTGCGGCGGTACGGAATCCTTTATCCGCAATCTGTTAAACGGTCTGGCAAAATATGATACGGAAAACCATTATATATTATTTGTGGCGCCGGACAACGCAGATACGTTTCAACATTATGAGAAATGTTCACACATGCATCTGGAGAGATGCCCGGTAAACTGCGCCAGACAGCCGAAGCGCATTCTGTGGGAGAATCTCCATTTGGATACCTATGCTAAAAAGGCAGGGGTAGATGTCATGTTTATTCCGGTATACAGTAAGCCGAGAACTCGTGGAAGTATTCCCTATGCAGCAGTGATCCATGATCTGCAGGCATTGCATTATCCGCAGTATTTCTCCAAGGCGAGACGGATGTTCCTGCACTATGCATGGGACTATACCTGCCGGAGTGCCCGGAAAGTCGTGACGATCTCCGATTATTGCAAAGAAGATCTGATCCGGCATTATCCGAATGTCAGAGAAAAAGTGACGACCATATATAATCCGATCATTACGGAAGGAAAGACCTGCGATTTCGCCCCTTTGGCGGAAAAGTACGGGATCCGGGAGAAGGAATATTTTTACTGTGTGAGCTCCCTGCTCCCGCATAAAAATATAGAAACGGTGCTGAAGGTCCTCAGTGTATGGACAGGCAATGAAAAACTGGTGCTCAGCGGTGTGGGACAGAACAGCGGGGAAATGAACACGATCCTGCAAAAATACGGGATAGAGGACCGTGTAGTGCTGACGGGATTCGTATCCGATGCCGAGCGGGACAGCCTGTATGAGAACTGCCGCCTGTTCCTGTTCCCCAGCGTATTTGAGGGCTTTGGCATGCCACCCATCGAAGCCATGCGGAAGGGCAAGCGGGTCGTAATGACCAGGGAATCCTGCCTGGAGGAAGTGACGCAGGGAAAGGCTGTCTATGTACAGGATCCCTATTCGGTAGTGGATTGGATAAAACAGATGAATTATGCCCTGACACAACCGGAGACGATGGAAGAATTCCCAGAATATTCTCTGGAAAATATTACAAGACAATACATTGCATTATGGAAAGCCTGTACAGAAGGGTAACCGATGAAGAGAACACAGAAATCATTTATCAATGTCATGACTTCGTTTTTGACAAATGCGGTATTCCTGATCACCGCATTTGTGGTACAGAAGACATTGATCGCCACCAAGGGGGCGGAATATAACAGTATCAACGGACTGTTCAGCAGCATCATCTCCATGATGTCGCTGGCGGATCTGGGGATCGGTACTGCCATCATCTACCATATGTACCGCCCGGTGGCAGAACTGGATGAGGAGAAGATTAATTCCCTGCTCCTGTTCTATAAGCGCTGCTATCTGGCAATCTCAGGCGTGGTATTGCTCATTGGTATCCCGGTAGGCTTGCTGCTTCCCCGGCTGGTAGGTGATGCACAGATTCCGGACAGTATCTACCTGATCTATGCTTTGTTCCTGGCGGACTGCATCAGCTCTTATTTTCTGGCCTATAAGAAGTCTCTGCTCTACGCAGACCTGAAAAACTACATACCGGATGCCATCTATTTCGTGACGTATGTCATACAGAATGCCCTGCAGATCGGAGCCTTGGTATTCTGCAACAGTTATATTCTGTTCCTGATCATCAAGACACTGGGCAAGATCATTCCGAATCTGCTGACTTCCCTGTATATCCGGCAGAAGTATCCTTTCACGAAAGAAAAAAATGTGAAACCGGTGGAAAAAGAGGTCCGGCAGGATATTATTGTCAAGGTAAAGGGACTGTTCTGTCATAAGATCGGAAAAATGCTGGTCACCGGCAGTGACAGTATCGTAATCACCGGAGTACTGGGATTGCAGGTGATGAATCTCTACACGAACTATTATCTGGTGATATCCGGAGTACGGGCACTTCTGGTGCGGATCTTCGAGATCCTGACCAACAGTGTGGGTAACTTCCTGTTAGACAGTAATCCGGAGAAAAACAGAGATATTTACCGCAAAATCGATTTTATCAATTTCTGGTGCTTCGGATGCGTAACAGTCGGAATGTACGCCGTGATGCAGCCATTGATCGTACTGTGGCTGGGGGAGGAGTTCCTCTTCGATAAAAGCGTATTATTTGTACTGGCTGTGAGCTTCTATCTGGATGGAATGCGGGCCTCCGTGAATACTTTCAAGGAGGCGGCCGGCATCTTCCATGAAGACCGGAGAATTCCCCTGCTGGAGGCGGGAATCAATCTGGTGGTATCCATTGTGCTGGCGAAGCTGATGGGGGCAGCAGGTGTCTTCCTCGGAACGATCATCAGCATGGGAATCGTCTACCTGTACAGTTATCCGAAATACGTGTGCAAACCACTGTTTGATATGTCGTATGGACAGTATGTGGGGAAGACCGCAGAACACCTGCTGGTACTGCTGGGGACATTGGGAATCACGGAAGCATGCACCATAGGAATGAAGGGATGGAACCCTTGGCTGCAGTTTTTTGCAGGCGGTGTGGCGGCAGTAGTTGTATTTCATGGGGTATTTCTGGGGCTTTATGGCAGAAGCCGAGAAATGAAATATTATATAGGACTGTTGAAAAATAAATAAAGCACAAAAACTGGTAGAAACCAATTATGAAATACTGCATATACTGAAATCAAGCATAAAAATCTGTTGTTATCTATTTTAAAGAATGCTATAATAATAGGACTAAATTAGGAAAGAGGAGGACGCTTTATGTACATTTATATTGGCATTGAGGATCTTGTGGCGAATGCATTGATCGAACTGGTTGAAAAATCAGCAGAGAGAGAGGTACTGTTTAAGCAATTGGATGAATATGGTGCCCAAGTCATAAAATATCTGAATGACAAGCAGGAACAGGCAGTGCTGGTATTGTCCAAAGAGCGTACTAATGAATTTTTACATGATTATTCGGACTACTTTGAACTTTTTTCGCGTGGAATAGATGAAGGCATAAGATTAAAAGAAGGAGTGACAGTAAGTGAATTGTGGGAGAAATTCAGAGGCTACTTATCCGTTGATGTGATGCTTGCGTTTATGGATAAAGTTTCTGTGAGCGCATTGGGGGTTACGGCTTGATAAAAAATAAGCGTTTTAAAGATCCTATCTACGGCTATATTGATATTGATGAAAATATCATTCAAAATATTGTGGATACGGCAGGATTTCAACGGTTAAGAAGTGTGATACAGACAAGTTATGCTCCACTGTATTCTTCAGCAGTGCATAATCGGTTTATACATTCTTTAGGAGTGTATCATCTTGGAAGTGTTGTAGCAGAGAATTTAAGCGACAACAGAGAACAATATCCTGAAATAGAAGATATTGACAGAATTTTGTATATTTTTGAATTAGCCTGCTTGTTGCATGATGTCGGACATGCACCGTTTTCCCATACAGGAGAAGCATATTATCTTGAAAATGGAACTAGAGATTTGCTACACAATACAATTATCGAGCTGACAGAAGACAGTGATTGGCGGAGGAAATAGCAGGAAAGAATTATAAGGCAGCGCCGCATGAATTAATGAGTGTGATCGTGGCACTTAGAGAGTATGGCTTTTTGTTTAAAGATAAAGAAGAAAAAAGCTTTTTTGCAAGGTGTATTATAGGGTATTCTTATGTTAAAAAAGCTGATCTAAGACATTCATTTCTTAACTGTATTATTTCATTGCTGAATTCGTCCGTAATAGATGTGGACAAGCTTGATTATTTAATACGTGATGCATATCTGACAGGGTTTGATACCGTTTCCATAGATTACATACGGCTTCTACAAAGTGTTAAATTACGAAAAGAAGGCGAAAAATACCAAATCGTGTATGCAAAAAGTGCCATCAGTGTTATTGAAAATGTAGTTTATGCACATGATGCAGAGCGAAAATGGATACAAAATCATCCTGTGGTGCAATATGAAACATATTTATTACAGACAGCTATTGAAGGGTTAGAAGATAAGTATGGAAAAAGTAATTTGTTTTCATATGAAGCATTAACGGAAGACGGGATAAAGATATCTGAGAATACCAGAGTTTCACTGTTGAGTGATGCGGACATTATATTTTTGATGAAAAATCTGGATAATGATGCTGCAAAGGAATATTTTAGGAGAAAAGACAGAAGACATCCCTTGTGGAAATCAGAGGCTGAATATAAGGCAATCTTTAGCAAGGGATATACGGATCAAATATTTGAAATTGTAGAAAACAGTCTGGAGGGATTATGCAAGTACTTAAACTATGTATGCAAATCTCAGGAAATCAACCCCAAAGCATTAGCAGCATGTCGCAGGGATGTTGAAAATGCCCAAAAGATGTGCGATGCTGTCCAAACTCCGGATAAAAAAGAAAATTTTGAAAAAATAATAGCTGATAAAAAGAAGAATTTGATGTGGCTGGAGGCATTAAAACAATTTGCAGATGAACAAAATATTGATTTTGATTTTGTGATACTGAAGGCTAATCAATTTAATAGTGGCTTTGCCAAAGAGGCATTTGCAAAAATACAAATAGAATTTAGCTCACTGAAAGAGCCATGTTACTTTGAAAAGGTTACAAATACCCTAAAAGCAGAAAAAAGTTCCAGAGAGAAATTCTTTTATTTGTTTTACAGAAGGACCGGAGATACAGAAATTAATCTGAGAAAGCTGGCAGTGATTTTGGGGACGATAGCAATGAAGGAAACATTTGGCGAAAATTAACAACAGGCGGGTGACTTTTTATAAGGTTATCCGCTTGTTGCTGCTTTATAATAAATCGAAAGGAAAGTAGCATGCGGAAATTAAAAAATAAATTGGCACAGTACCAGGAAATCTTCTATATGCTGTTCCTGCTCCCTATGACGGGCATGACCTCTATGGGATTGAACTCCGAAGACAGGATCTACCTCTACGTGTTCGCTGTGGCGACATTGTTCCTGCTCCTGAAAATGGCCGTGACGGATTTTAACTGGCGCGAAATCGTGATCATGGGGGTATTCACACTATTATTAGGAGCAAATTTCTTCAGAAACGGGGAGAAGACCCTGATCCTCACGGCTATGGGAATCTTCGGCGCTAAGAATGTGAATCTCGATAAGGTCATGAAATATGCACTGTGGGAGAAGGCGGTATTGACGGTGGGGACGCTGACGTTGGCGGCAACAGGAGTGATAGAGAATGTGGCATTTGAGTTGCCGAAAAACTTAGAGTGGTATACAATCTATAGCTATGGATATGAAACACCTAATATGGCATTTGCTAATATTTTTGTGATATTACTATTAGCCATTATTGTTTATGGGGATAGACTGAGATGGTATGCGTATGTTGGAGGAACAGCTATTATTTTGGGAGCATATAGGCTATTTATGTGCCGTACTGGGGTAGTGGTATGGGGAATACTGTGTGCTATGGTGGGATTCTATTACTTGATGAGAAAATTACATTTTGAAAGAATCGGAATGAAAATTTTTTCATTGATACCGATTATATTGAGTTGGATGACATTGTGGATTCCACATCTGATAAAAAAAGATCCTAATATTGGAATAAAATTAGATGTATTTATGACGGGAAGATTGAGACTTATAGGATTGGTGTATAATGATGTTTGGACTTGGTCATTTAAGTTAGGGCATGTTCCGATGCAACCATTTGATACAATGTATTTTCACTTATTATATAACTATGGATGGATTCTCTTTGTTTTGTGTTTGGTTGCATATGCGGGGGAAATATGGTATTGTAGTACAAAAGGCAAGAACTACATAGTAATTGCTTTAGGAGCTATGGCGATTTATGGCTATATGGAACTACTACCGCTTAGTGTGTTATGGAACCTCCCATTACTTTATTTAACATTAATTTTGTTCCAGGGGAAGAAATTAAGAAATGAATAATTACAATAAAAAATACCAGATCATAGAAAGTTATGGTTTGTTTTTGCTAGATATTATTTGCATTACGGTATCTTATGGATTGGCATATTTGGTACGATTTTACGGAGGAGAATCTCCACTGGGAAACCGAGAAATTGCTCAAATTTATGTACCATTTCTACTGATATGTATGCTGAATAACTTCTTTACAAATGAATATAAACATTTTTTCCAAAGAGGATATTATTATGAACTGCTAAGAGTGGTACGTTATAATGTTATCCTTTTTTTGGCAACGAGTGCCTACATTTACGCTTTTCGGCTGGAACTGGAATTTTCCAGACTGTTGTTAGGCTATTTTGTTGTGATTAACACTATTTTGACCTATGCAGTACGTATTGCATTTAAGAACTATATGCGTCGCTATTATAGCAAAAGTCGCAGCAGCGATAAGGTCATGGTTGTAACTTCGGAAGTAGAAGCAGAACATGTCATGCAGCAGATTGAAAAGGATGCGGCATGGAGCTATGAGGTTAGTTCTATGGCGTTAATGGATGCAGATCATGTGGGGGAAAGTATTCATGGTGTCAAGGTGGTAGCAAAGGAAGAAAGTGTCATTGATATTGCGAGACAGAGTGCAGTAGATGTTGTTCTTCTATATTGCCCACACATGAAAAATCAAGAAGTAGAACTTTTGGTACAATCATTTCTCGCTATGGGAATTGTTTGCCATAATTGTGTGGAACAATTTGGATTTGAAATTCCCTGTAGCAGTGTTGGAAAATTTGCTGGTATGCCGGTTATGACCTATGTTATGACAGAGATGGATTATCGTCGCATGATGATCAAAAGATTGATGGATATTGTGGGCGGTAGTGTAGGCGTACTGATTACTTTATTAGTTACCCCCTTTGTAGCACTGGCAATTAAATTAGAATCCAAAGGACCGGTATTTTTTTCACAGATTAGAATTGGGAAAAATGGAAGACGATTCAAAATGTACAAATTCCGTTCTATGTATATTGATGCTGAAGAACGAAAAAGAGAACTGATGGCACAGAATGAAGTTAAAGGATTGATGTTCAAAATGGACAATGATCCCAGAGTTACTAAAGTGGGGCAGTTTATTCGTAAAACAAGTATCGATGAATTACCTCAGTTTTTTAATGTATTGAAGGGTGATATGAGCCTTGTAGGAACCAGACCTCCAACAGTCGATGAATTTGAGCAATATAATATCTATTATCGTAGACGGTTGAGCATTACTCCTGGGTTAACGGGAATGTGGCAGGTCAGCGGACGGAGTGATATTAAAGATTTTGATGATGTAGTAAAACTGGATCTCAAATACATAGATGAATGGTCATTGAGGCAGGACGTGAAGATATTGTTGCAGACGGTCTGGGTGGTGATTTTTGGAAAAGGATCCAGATAGAATAGGAAAACGATGGGTAGAAGCACTTGGTCAGATAAAAAGAAATTGAAAATCGTCCATTTTGGACATAAAAGAATGCCGAGCCGCGAAGGTGGAGTTGAGATAGTAGTGGAGGAGTTAGCAACCAGAATGGCTGCTATGGGACATAATGTTACTGTGATCAATAGAAGAGGCCACCATGTAAGTGGGGCGGAATTTGATGAAGAAAGACAGACGGAATATAAAGGGGTCAGGATTCTAAGCGCTCTAACTATAGATAAGAAGGGACTGGCAGCAGTTTCTTCTGCCTTTTTTGCAACGATAAAAGCATCATTTGGAAAGTATGATATAGTTCATATTCATGCAGAAGGTCCGGCAGCATTTTGCTGGATGCCAAAGATTTTTGGAAAAAAAGTGGTCTGTACATGCCATGGGATAGATTATTTGAGACCAAGATGGAAAGGTACATTTGGAAGTAAGTTTATTCAATCTGGCGAAAAAATGATGGCAAAGTATGCTGATGAGATAATTGTATTAAGTAAAGGTGTGCAAGAACATTTTAAGAGTACTTACGGCAGAAATACTACACTTATACCTAATGGGGTAGTGAGACCAGATATTAGAAAAAATGAGATCCTTAATAAGAAGTATAAGATTGAAACAAATGGATATTTTTTAGCGTTATCAAGGCTTACAAAAGAAAAAGGAATCCATTTGTTAATAGAAGCCTATAGAAGAGTTAAGACAGATAAAAAACTTGTTATTGCAGGTGGAAGTAGTGACTCAAATGATTATGTTCAATATTTACACAAACTGGCTGAAGGCGATGAAAGAATTATATTCACAGGATTTGTGCAGGGACAAGAACTGGAGGAATTATACAGCAATGCTTATGTGTATGTTCTTCCAAGTGAGTTGGAGGGTATGCCGTTAAGTCTGCTTGAAGCAATGAGCTATGGGAATTGTTGTTTGACATCTGATATTTCAGAAAACAAAGATGTGATCGGAAAATATGGATTGACATTTAAAACAAACGATGAAGAAGATATGACAAAATGTCTTCAGAATCTGGAGAATAAGCCTATTATAGTGAATGAGTATAAGGCAAATGCAGCAAGCTATATTTGTGAGAAATATAATTGGGATGAGGTAACAGAAAGAACATTGGATCTTTATTATAAATAATTACTTATATTTTTTAAGAAGATGTCGTAAAGGATAGAGATAACTATGAAAATATTAATGATAAACAAATTCCTATATCCAAATGGTGGTAGTGAAACTTATATTTTCAAATTAGGAAAAAACCTTGAAGAACATGGTCATGAAGTACAGTATTTTGGAATGGAACATGCCGGAAGGTGCGTTGGAAATAGGGTTAATGAATATACGTCAAATATGGATTTTCATGGTGGTTCGACATTGTCCAAGTTGGTTTATCCGATAAAAACGATATACTCAACAGAAGCCAGGAAAAAAATAAGAATTGTTCTGGATAATTTCAAACCAGATGTGTGTCATCTAAATAATTTTAATTATCAACTGACTCCAAGTATTATTCTTGAAATAAAGAAATGGAGCAATCAGACGGGACAAAAATGTAAAATTGTATATACAGCACATGACTATCAATTGGTATGTCCTAATCATATGATGAACAATTATATTACACATGAAAATTGTGAGAAATGTTTGGGAGGTCATTATGGCAACTGTGTAAAAGGTAAATGCATACATGGTTCAAAGGCAAAAAGTATAATTGGATGCTTAGAAGCTGAATTTTGGAACTTAAGGGGAACCTATAGAAATATAGATAACATTATATGCTGTTCAGCATTTATGAAGAGTAAGCTGGATGCAAGTAATGTACTGCAAGGAAGAACAATTACACTGCATAATTTTATCGATGCTGTGAAAAGTAAAAATGTTGACACCTATGATAATAATCTTAAGTATTGTTTATATTTTGGAAGATTTTCAGAGGAAAAGGGTATTAGAACACTAATTGAGGCATGTAAGCAACTTCCCGAAGTGAAATTTATATTTGCGGGTACTGGCCCTATGGAAGAAAAATTAGGGGGTGTAAACAATATTGAAAATGTAGGATTTAAAACTGGACAGGAATTAGAAAATTTAATAAGAGAAGCAAATTTTACAATATATCCGTCAGAATGGTATGAAAATTGTCCATTTTCTGTGATGGAGAGTCAGATGTATGGAACACCGGTAGTAGGCGCAAATATAGGCGGAATTCCAGAATTAATTCAGAATAATAAAACCGGGATTCTGTTTGAAAGTGGGAATGTAGATGAACTCGTCAGAGCTATTCGGACCTTATGGATGGACGAAACAAGAGTAAAAATAATGTCGCAGAACTGTGAAAATGTTCAGTTTGATACGATTGATCAGTATTATGAAAAAATAATTAGAATATATAACGGAGAAGTATAATGTCTGAGAAGAAACTTAATGGAACTGTAATTGTAACATATCGTTGTAATGCCAGATGTACTATGTGCAATAGGTATAAGGCACCTTCAAAGCCGGAAGAAGAAATAACCATTGAAACAATTAAAAAGCTTCCTAAGATGTATTTTACGAATATTACGGGAGGAGAGCCGTTTATTAGAACGGATTTGAAAGAAATTGTAAGAGAATTATATAAGAAAAGTGATAGAATCGTCATATCTACAAATGGTTTTTTTACAGATAGAATTGTAGATTTATGTAAGGAGTTTCCTAATATAGGAATTCGCATTTCTATAGAAGGGTTAGAGCAGACCAATAACGAGATTAGAGGATTGGCAGATGGATATCAAAAGGGATATCAGACACTGAAAACTCTTAGAGAAATGGGGATGAAGGATGTTGGGTTCGGAATGACTGTGCAGGATAAGAATGCACCGGATCTTGTACCGCTTTATAAGATATCCAATGAGATGGGAATGGAGTTTGCTACGGCATCACTTCATAATAGTTTTTATTTTGTTGAGGCTAAAAACATCATTAAGGATCGCTCTATGGTGGCTGAAAATTTCGAAAGCTTAATTAATGAGCTCCTTAGAAGTAATAGTCCCAAAAAATGGTTTCGTGCATATTTCAACCATGGACTTATAAATTATATTTACGGACAAAAGAGGTTACTGCCATGTGATATGAGTTTTGACACTTTCTTTATTGACCCTTATGGAGATGTTATGCCTTGTAATGGAACAAAGGATAAAGAGGTGATGGGAAATCTCAATGAACAGAGTTGGGATGTATTGTGGAACAGTGAAAAGGCAGAGGAAGTACGAAAAAAAGTGAGATGCTGTGATAGAAATTGCTGGATGATTGGATCGGTATCTCCTGCAATGCACAAATATATATGGCAACCGGCAGCTTGGGTTGCTGTGCATAAATTAAAGTCGTTGTTTACAAAACATCCGTATAGCATGTATGAGAATAAGGTTGTCAGAGATTACCGGGATGGAAAAATCACAAAGGAAGCACTTGACAAATGCAGTACTTGTGATTTGCATGCAGCTATTAATAATGGTTTAAGCGTAGCAAGCTTGGAACAATTAAAGGGCAGAACTGGTGAAGAAATCGTGGATGAGGATATCGCAACACAACTGGAAAGAAAGTGAAATGCAAAGAGATTTTAACGTAGGTACAAATTCGCACGATTTGAATAGATATATAGGAGTATGATAGGATGACGTATTTTGATATAGCGTGGGGATTGCTAATTATAAAGGATTATTTAAGAATAGCAGACTATATCAATATACCAGATAGACTGGATGATATTTTTGTTATATGTGTATGTGGTATTTTTTGTATTTCAATAATTTCTAAAAAATATAATATAAGAGAATTATTTATATATGTTGTAGTTGGAGGGTGCGCATTATATACGGGATTAATAAGTGGGTATATGCTTATTCCAACAACAGTATTATCCGTTATAGCGGTCAAAGATGAAAATTTACGCAATATCGCAAAAAAAACATTCAAATTGCAGATAATATTACTGGTCTTTAATACTTTTATTTCAGGCATTGCGACAGTATGGGGCAATGGAGCTTTATGGGGATACACTGAGAACGGTAAACGATTCAGAATTCATTTGGGATATGGAATGGCAGGTCATTTGGCAGATTGTATTTTAAATCTTCTATGTATGTGGATATATATACATGATAAAAAAATAACGGACAAGCAATATGCATTCATGACTGTTATTGCACTTATTACTTTTTTAATGACAGATTCCCGAACAGTGTTTATTCTTATGGTGTTTGTAATAGTAGGAGCGAAATGTGCGAGTAAAAGGGATATTTATGACAAAATAATAAGAAGCATTGTAAAGATAGTAGCCCCTGGATGCACAATGATAATGTTAGGAGCTATTTATTTATATGCAAATGGAAATAAAGTAGGTTACTTGATTGATAGGCTTACGAATTCACGAGTAAGGTTATGTGGATATAATTTAGATAGATATGGAATCACTTTATTCGGACAGTATTGTGAAAATGGTTCAGGAACAGGAGATTTAATATTAAAATGGTTAAGCGATGGAGTTACATACGATAATGCATATATGTGGATGGTAATAAATATGGGAATTATATGGATATTAATAATGACTGTATGCATGATTCGTGTATCGAATCATGGTACATCTGTTGAATGCTTGCTTCTGATTGCTTGTGCATTAGGAGCTATGATGGATACATCGTTTGTTAATAGTGCATGTTGTTTTTCAGTGATGCTGATGGGACAGCAAAAATGGAAGCACAAAAATGCTACTATAAAAATGAAAGGAATTTCGTAGAAAATGAAAGAACGAAATAGTGCATTTGAAATAATGCGTTTGTTAGCAATGCAAATGATTATCTGGGGACATTGTATGATGGCTACAGCTAAGAATCAACAGCCATATTTGGGGATAATTGATTGTATTGGATGGGGAGTAGGAGCGTTTACTGTATGTGCTGTAAACTTATATTTTCTTTTGACAGGTTATTTTTTAAAAAGTACAAACTGTAGATTGAACAGAATTATTGCAATATGGCTTAAAACAATATTCTATTCGTTTGTTATATATATGTTATATGTATGTGTGACAAAATCTTTTTCGATAAAAGAAAGCATAAGCTATTTATTTCCTATTATCACAAAAAAATATTGGTATATGCAGACATATATTGTTGGGGCTTTAATATCGCCATTTTTAGCAAAGGGGTTAGAGCAATTAAAAGATAAACAGATTGCAATATTGATTGGTATATTAGTGAGTTTTTTTTCTATTCATCAGACCTTTATTAAGGTTCGATATACTTTGGATCAGACACAGGGATATGGAATTATTTGGGCTTGTGTAATGTATATAATTGGATATTGGATTAGGAAAAATAGAGAAAGTATAAGCAAAAAGCCATTGTGGATTTATTGTAGTATATATATATTGACAAGTATGGTTATATATGCTTCGAATTATTTGATTGTTAAATGGAATATAGCAGGTGGAGTCTCGTCTAGAGGTAATTTTTATGCATATAACTCAGTTACAGTTTTAATCCAGAGCATAGGTTTGTTTTGTGTATTTGTTAAAGCATCATCCCGAAAAGTCACAAATAAATTAATTAATAGCTTAGCAGCGCATAGCCTTGCTGGCTATTTAATATCAGCGCATCCTGTATTGCTTTATTCATTATGGATAGAATGCATCCATTTGAACAGATATATGGAGAATGCATTTCTTTATGTTACTGTTTCTTTTCTTTTGTCAATGCTTGTATTGTTAATATGCATCTTGATTGATAAAATATTGGAAGAACTTTTAATAAAAATAAAGACAACGAACAACTATAGAAAAATAGATAGAATTTTATGTCATATAGAAAATATTATAGATTAAAATATAAAATACATAATTTAAAGGATGTGAGTTACAGAAGGTACAATAATTATCAGTAAGTTTGTAACAAAGATAAATGTGCAATAGTAGTCGTTTTCATAGGAATATGTCTCCAAAAGGAATTAAATTGACAGGGACTCTTAGAGGGATAAACACGATTATTGCTAAAAGTGAGCCCAGTTGTATATAGGCATTTGGATAAATATGGTGAGTTTGATTTTGGAAGAACAAATAAAGAATCTGATATAGAATCAATTGGAGTGAGGAGTATGTAAAAAGTAATGTCTTGTTTATAGAACACCTTTGACAAACTTCAGTTGCTAAAAAATATGTAGTAAAAAATGAAAAAAGTATAGTAAAAACTAATGGAGTGCTTGCGTAACATGGTATGATTTTCAGGTAATAGAATGATGACCCGTAGTAATTGCATGTACATGAAGTTTTTTTACATATATCTATATTAGAAAAAGATTTTGGAGTTACTGCCATAGAGGCTAGGCATATGGTTTGCTATTCGTAAACTCGAAATTAATAGTTTTAACGGAGCGCATTGATGATAAAAAGAATGTTTTTGGCGAAAAAATTGAGAAATACCTATTTGTCAGGTACTAAGATTTGTCAATAAGATTTTTGAAATCATAAAGGACGATAGTAGAAATAGGGCAATAAAAAACAAAGAATTTTATATGTGAATGCTTTAGTGAATATTCAGTTAGATGAGTTGATTGATGGAGATTAGTAAGTTATTTTGTGATAAAAATTTAGAGGAAAGAAGGCAGTAAATGCAAAATTCTAAAAATGTAAAATTAGGAAAAAATATAGTTTTGATGTTCTTAGTATATTTTTTCCCAAAAATATTTAGTTTTTTTTTGGTTCCGTTGTATACGTCATATTTAACAACAGAAGAATATGGTATTTCTGATATTATTATTAGCACAGCAAGCTTGCTTGCACCGTTTATTGCCCTATCCACACCTAGTGCAGTAATGCGATTTACTATAGAAAATAAAGAGGATAAAAGACCTATTTGGGTTGCTATTCAGATATATTTTATCGGTATGTTTATATTAATGCTGATACTGATAGGAGCAAATTATATTTTTGGGATAAAGGCTTCATATTTAGTATTCGTTTTTATAATTGCGGGATCATCAGTGTTGGCAGATATAAATATGAGTTATACTCGTGGCATTGAAAAGATGAAGTTAGTAACGATCTGTGGCATTGGCAGTTCATTAACGAGTATATTAAGTAATATTCTATTTATAGTAGTGCTAAAGAAAGGGTTATATGGTTTCTTAATTTCATCTGCGGTAGGCTATTTGTTTAATATTGCACTTATGGTTGGGTGCAATTGCAAAAATATATTTGCTTCCCAAATAGTGGATGCAACATTTAAATCATTAAGAAAAGAGATGTTGCAGTTTAGCATTCCTACGATATTTTCCGGGTTATCGTGGTGGGTGATTTCATCGTCTGATCGATATTTTGTTACGTTATTATGTGGTGCATCTATGAATGGAATATATTCTGTAGCATATAAAATTCCTACTATTTTACAAGCTGTTGACAATGTATTTTATCAAGCCTGGATATATACTCTTTATGATTCATATAAAACTAGTGATGGACGTAAATACATAGCGAAGGTGTACGATGTATATAACTTCCTTTTCTGTTTTGTGGGATCCTTTTTGATTACTATTACCTGTCCTTTAGCACGAATTTTGTATTCAAAAGATTTCTATGCTGCATGGCATTATGTGCCGTTACTTATTATATCAGTGGTTTTGAGCAGTGCAAGTGGGCTGATGGGGAATTTTCTGTCAATATATAAAAAAACAAAAAAAGCTATGCTTATTTCAATAACAGCTGCTTTGACGAACTCGGTATTAAATTATGTTTTGATAATGATAATGAGAGATGCAATGGGGGCAGCAATAGCAACTGTCTTTACATTTTTTGTATCTTGGGTTTTAAACTTGCATGAAGGAATGAAATGCGGTAATGTAAGAATAAAGTGGGAAAAAGCATTACTTATGTATGGAGTACTTGCTTTGCAAACTGTTGCTATCATTATTAGCAAGAATATTTTTATTGCTGGAATCGGATTGTTTTTGATTATTGCTTTGAATTGGAACAATATTATGTGGGCGAAAGATAAATGGAAATATTTAATAAAAAGGAGTGTATAAAAATGGAAATATTACCTAATAGAATGGACAGAGGATTTTATTTATATCAAAAAGAGTTTGAAGATAAGGCTGTAGAGGTGCTTCGTTCTGGATGGTATGTCTTGGGAAAAGAAGTTAGTTCTTTTGAAGAGGAATTTGCATCTTATGTAGGCGCCAAGTATTGTGTGGGCCTAGCCAGTGGATTGGATGCACTGTGGATGGCATTTAGATTATTGGGGATAGGGAAAGGAGATGAAGTCATTGTTCAAGGAAACACATATATAGCATCTGTAATGGGGATATCTATAAATGGAGCAACACCTATTATTTGCGAACCGGATGAGAGCTTTGGTATTGATGTTAAAAAAATAGAAGCATTAATTACAGATAAAACTAAGGCAATATTGGTAGTTCACTTATATGGAATGCCATCACAAATGGACGAAATAGTAAGAATATGTAGGAAATATAACCTACGTTTAGTCGAAGATTGTGCGCAATCGCATGGGGCACGTTATGATTCACAGACAACAGGAACATTTGGCGATGTAGGGTGCTTTTCATTTTATCCTTCAAAAAATTTGGGCGCATTTGGTGATGGAGGCGCAGTGGTTGTAAATGATGAGCAATTGGCAAAAGAGTTTAAAATATTCCGTAATTATGGAAGCGAAAAACGTTATTACAATAAAGTTGTAGGAGCAAATTCGAGATTAGACGAACTGCAAGCAGGATTACTGCGTGTCAGACTTAAGCATATAGATGAATTGACGGCTGAGAAGGTACGAATTGCCAAATGTTATTCAGAGAAAATTCATAACGAAAAAATAAAATTACCTCAATTGATTGATAAGGCAACCGGAGTATGGCACCAGTATGTTATTCGCTGTGAAGAAAGAGATGCTTTAAAAAAATATCTTGAGGAAAAGGGGATTGGAACAATTATACACTACCCAATACCCCCTCATTTATCTGAAGCTTATAGTTATTTAGGTTATTCAGAGGGAAGCTTTCCTATTACGGAACATTTAGCAAAAACGGTTCTTTCCATACCGATATATAATGGCATGACAGAAGAAGAGCAGAATTATGTGATTGATGCAATTAATTGCTTTTAGGAGAAAAGATATGAGATTGATTGATAAATGTAGAGTACTTAATTTCGCAGAATTAGGGGATGAACGAGGCCATTTAGTGGTTGCAGAGAGTGAAAAAGATATTCCATTTAACATTAAAAGGGTTTTTTATATTTATGGTTCAGAATCGTCGGTGGTAAGAGGACAGCATGCAAATAGAAAATCGGAATTTGTTTTAATTAATGTTGCAGGAAAGAGTAAAGTAAGGTTAAACGATGGAAGTGAGGAAAAAATTGTTGAATTAAATAAACCCAACATGGGAATTTATATTCCTCAAATGGTATGGAAAGATATGTATGATTTCTCACCAGAGTCTGTTTTGCTGGTATTATCGAATACACACTATGATAATACAGAGTATATCAGAGATTTTGAAGAATACATAAAAGAGGTTGAAATATGGCAGGAGAAGTAAAATTAGAAGAGTATACGGATATATATGCAGAGAGATGGGATAGATTTGTTTTGAAAGAAAGCATTAATGGAACATTTTTGCAGACAAGAAAGTTTTTAAATTATCATCCCAAAGACAGGTTTACAGATAGTTCATTAGTTTTTTTATGCGGAAATAATATTGTTGCTGTATTGCCTGCAAACTATAATTTGGCAGAGAGAAAAATTGTTTCCCATCAAGGAAGTACATATGGTGGGTTGATTTTGAGTAAAAATTCTTGCAAAATACAAACGCTTGACATGATTTTTAACGAATTGGATAGTTATTTTAAAGCCAGGGAAGTAAAAAAAATCTCTATCGCACAAACGGGAAGCATTTATCAAAGACAAAAAACATCATTAATAGATTATTATTTTTTCCTAAATGGTTATGAGTCATTAGCAGAAATTGGGTATTATATAGATGTGAGTGATCCTAATAAGAATTTGCTTGAAGATTTTTC
>OGYP01000366.1_pt1 | contig 21748 bp, 15 predicted proteins | sample 1576571 | NCBI WGS metagenome assembly OGYP01 (sample SAMEA3541559, study PRJEB24748) | human gut metagenome | biome: human gut; feature: human-associated habitat; material: faeces | place: China | collected 2012
GAGATAAGCTGCTTTTCGGCGGCGTTTATCTGCTCTACCAGCTTTGCGGCTTCCTGCAGGCCATGCTGTATAATAAAATCACGGATCGTTTCAAGGATATAGGAAAAACAAATTGCCAGATAAGTGCTGAAACCTTCAATATCCCGTGCTTCCAGGTATAAATAAGCCTGCCATGTATATTTGCAAAGAGTATCCGTCGTTCCTGCAAGATTCTGGCGGTGAAAAGCCAGATAATAACCCCAGTGCAGCAGTTTATTGGTTTCCTGCAGTATCGCCCGCAGCGGCTGCAGTTCCGTAAGTTCGATCAGGGAATTGACTATTAAGGCCAGGGGTACTTTACCTGGCTGACCAAATTCTGACCGCCAGGCTTTCTGTGTCTGGGGATCGATCCTACCGGCTGCAGCCACAGCGACAGGCTTGATAATAACTGACATTAGCTGCAAGGCGCTGAGATAGATCAGCGTATCTTTTTTGTAACGCTCGTTCTGCATACAATTAGCGGTGATGAAGGTAGGCGGCAGCCTGACAATAGTGCCCTTGGTATTGATGGTTTCTGCGAAGCCGATCTCGTTGAGCAGAGCCAGCGATTTGCGGATCGTGGAAATAGAGACTTTGTAGTTTCTGGCCAGTACAGCTTCATAAGGTAAAAGTGTACCGGGCTCATAGATGCTGGCGGCGATCTTATCGATCAGGTCACGGGCGATCTGGGTATAGTAATGGTCGCGTCCTTTTTCAGCGCTCCAGTTATAATCATAAACAGGTTCGGGAATCTCTGCCTGTTGGTATTTTTTGTATACTTTCCGGATATATTTGTTGACTGAAACAGAAAAGCTGAGATACATATCATTGAAACGCTTATTGACAAGCTGGTAATCATTACTCTGTAAAGCAGCCAGCAGCAACCGGAAGGTTTCCGGATCATACTTAAACAGCATATTTTTAGGTGCCGCTAAAGTAACCTTAGAATAAGTTTTCAGACTGTTATACAGATCGTTATAGAGCAGATTGTTGGAGCTGCGCAGCAGTTCGTTCAGCAGAGCTGAAAAAGCGGCATCGAGCGCTGCAGTATCCTGACAGTTATTTTTTTTGAGCAGCTTCTGATAGGAGGGCAGCTTTTTGATATCGCAGTGTGCGGCAGAAAAATGAAAAATGGACGGTAAAATGAGCCCCATGGTTTGATAAACTTCTGTCAGCGACTCCTGACGCCGCAGCAGACCAACAGCATAGCTTTGAGAAGCACTGTTTTTTTCAGCCCGGTAAATGACACGTGCCGGTTTGCGTTCTGTCGTTTGGATCAGGCCTTCTGTTTTTAATCTGGCCAAAACATCTTTGACGGTACGGATACCAACATTATAAATGGCTGCAAGCTGCGGCATGGAAGGCAGAGTATCGCCAGGTTTCAGATGGCCGCAGGTGATCTGGTCGTGTAAATTTTGATAAAGAAATTCAAATAGCGTATTTTTACTTAACATCGCCAATATCCCTTCGAAAATATTACAAGTAAATTATAACATAAACATTTATAGTAAAACATATAGTAAATTTAGTTATTTGAAAAAACGATTAGATATAATTTAAAAATACTTTATTTTTATTAAAGAATGAAATAACAAATGTAAACGAATAAAAAATATAATTTTATTAATTAATACAAAACTACTTCTGCTAAAAATATGAAAAAGTTTAATATGTGATTAAAAGCGGCTTGGAGCAACATTTTTATATAAGATATTGTGCTGGTTTTTAATAAATGCTATAATAAAAACAATAAACTATACTTAATTTAATTGGCAAAATAATTAAACATTAAAAATGTTGGTGTACAGTTTGCAATTATGATGAAATTTGAAATAGAAAAACGTGTAGAAATGCAGGATATATTTTTTTAAAGGAAGCTATATGCATACGTACACAGTAAGGAGTGGAAAATGGAAACTTTAGACAGAAAAAAAATAGGGATGAATATCAAAGTAAGAAGGATGCAGAAACTGATCTCGCAGACAGCGATGGCAGAAAAATTAGGGATCTCGCAGACACATATGAGCAACGTCGAAGTTGGCCGCGCTATGCTTAGCCTGGAACTGCTGCTGCAGCTGAAAAATATTTTAGGCTGTACGATCGACGAACTGCTTTGTCTGGAAGATGAAAACAAACCCAGGAAAAAGAGAGTCAGGGTCATTCGTTACCTTGATTAAAGCTAAGCAAAAAGATTTTAAAGAAAGTGGTGGGACGAATATGCAAAGTATCGATTTGAAAAAAATAGGCAATGAAATCAAAGTCAGAAGAGTAAAACAGGGCATTCAGCAAACAGCTTTGGCGGAAATGCTGGATATAACGCAGACCCACCTGAGCAATATTGAAAATGGCAGAGTCCCCGGCAGTTTGAAACTGCTATTGAAGCTGCGCAGTATTTTCGGGTGCAGGCTGGAGGATCTGGTCGATCCGGAGTGTGATGAAGCGCCGGTCAAAGCTAATGATAAAAGAATGCGGCGCATAAAAGTGATCAGATATTATGAAAATGCCTGATAGCAGGCATGAATAAAAAACAGGTCAGCTTTTAGAAGGCTGGCCTGTTTTTTATTACTGTCAGAAGTAGCTGGGCTGTACTGTGAGCAGTAGTGAAAAGTTCACAAGTCAGCGGAAATTTTTGTGGTATATTAATAAATAGAGTAACAGAAAAATCTTGTTTTGAGAGTGAACGCCATGACTTTAAAACAAAGTAATTATAAATCGATAACAGCTTTACTGCTGATACTGGTTATTGCTGTCGGCGCAGTCTGGGCCCCTCTATATGTAGAGGCCAGTCACGGACATGACTGCAGCGGAACAGCTTGTCCGGTGTGTCTGACGATCAGCGTTATCGGCAGCTGTCTTAATTATGTTCTGCCGGCGCTGCTGCCATTGTTGCTGAGTCTGTCAGCTCCGGCTGAAAGTGTTGGAAGCAGGGCTTTGCCTGCCAGTCTGGCAAGGCTGACGCTGATCGGGCTGAAAGTGCGTCTTGATAATTGAGAACTGCCAAAATTTATTTTAAATAAATTTTGGAGGTCGTACCTTGAAAAATAAATTTGTTTATATCGTTACTATCGTTCTGGCTGTGCTGTATCTTGCGGCGGGGCATTATTTTGCTGTGCAGGGTTTAAGCTTTTTTAAAGAGAAATCGCCTACTGACGTTGTTGAGGCAAGGGTAGTGAAGCTTTTACCGGCAGCAGCCGGGGTTAAATTTGAGCAGATAAGATTTGAAGCAGAATTATTGTCAGGAAGGCAGGAAGGCGTCAAAGTGACGGCTGCGCAGAATAAAGCCGGCAGTTTTGCGGTTGGGCGCGATGTAGCCGTTGGCGATAAGGTGCTGCTGCTGCCGGGACAGAGCAGTCAGGGGGAATGGAGTTATGCCGAGCATCTGCGCAGTAATGTACTGATGTGGCTGTTTGCTGTTTTTGCTTTAAGTATTATCGCTTTTGGACGGATGCAGGGCGTAAATACTTTGATCTCTCTGATTTTTTGCTGCCTGTCAATCTTTGCGGTTTTTGTGCCGGCGATACTGTCGGGCAAGAACGTTTACTGCTGGACGATCCTGACCTGTGCTTTTATTGTCGTGACTAATCTGCTGCTGGTGAATGGCATCAGCAGAAAAACGATCGCGACTATTTTGGGCTGTATCGGCGGACTTGTCATTGCGGCGCTTATCAGTGCGTCTGCAGACAGTTTTTTGCAGCTTACGGGGCTGGTAGACGAGGATTCCATGTACCTGCTGTTTTTGAATCCTGCTGACCCGGTCGATCTGAAAGCGATCATATTCAGCGCGATCATTATCGGCGCTTTGGGAGCGATCATGGATGTGGCGATGGATATTGCTTCGGCGCTGAACGAGCTGGCGGCTACTACTGCTGAACCTACGAGGAAAATGCTGCTGCAGGCCGGCAATAATATCGGCCGCGATATCCTGGGCATGATGTCCAATACGCTGATCCTGGCATATATCGGCGGTTCACTGACGATAGTTTTGCTGTTCTTTGCTTATAACCATTCGCTGCTGTATCTGCTGAACAAGGAAATGGTGGTCGTAGAGATCCTGCAGGCCGTTATCGGCAGCTTTGGCATCCTGTTTACGATCCCGTTTACTTCTTTTATCTGCAGCAGGCTGTATGTAAAAAAGGCCGGAAGACGTCATAAGTCAGGCTTGGAAAATAAAATATAAATTATACGGCAAAAATCTTGCAGGAATTGATTTGATGTATTATAATAAACCGTGCTGAAAAATTATATAAATTTATTAATTATATAATAAAAAGTATAACTGGTAATACAAAAAATAAACGGGATGCAATTAAAAAATAAGCGGGATGGGAGCAACTGTTATGAAAAATGAAGATGATGTTATCGGCAATGAAATAACGGGTGGCGGGAGCAGTTCCAGCGGTCCTTTAAAAAGTCTGCTGGAGGTATGTCCGATCTGCGGCAAGGAATTTTCCTGCAATAAAACCTATCATGTCTATACGGCACTGGCCGGACGCCGGCGGCAGTATTACTGCAGCTATCACTGCTTTAAACAGCGGCCGAATCCCAAAAATAAATTATAAAACACTAAAACACCGTACATTTTGTACGGTGTTCTTTTATTATGCTGTCGTGCATAGATGACAGGAAGCAGTTTGCAGGATTTGTTGAATGATATTTTTGCAGTGCTTACATATATTCACCCATATGTGGAACCTATAAAGCATGAGCAAGTAAATCAGTATGATTGTCCTGTAGAGGGGTAAAATTACATGATATTACAAAAAAATATTGCTTTTTACAAAAAGCATAACTACAATATTAATTAGATAACGAATAGTTTAGAAAATATTAAATAAAATAATTGTAAAACTTAAATTGATGAGAGAATTTGCAGAAATTTAAAATCATGAGAGAAGTGAAAGCATGAACGCTGACAGTTACGGCCTTAAATTGAACGAACAAAGCAGTGAGCAGACGGTCTATGACTACAATATGCTGATGAGTGCGATGAACGTCAGTGTCAGCAAGCACTTGATGGACGAAAATTTTACCGTAGTCTGGGCTAATGATTATTTTTACTCGCAGACTTTATACACAAAGCAAGAGTATGAAGCGATCTATCATAACAGCTGCCGCAAATATTTTGCGCAGTACCCGGAAGAGTATGAAAAAATGGCGATGGCAGTTGAACAGGCATTGCTGAAAGGGAAAAGTGGTTATGAATGTATCTGCAGGATGCCGCTTAAAGATGGAAGCTGCTCCTGGATCAAAGTCAGCGGTATGTTCAGCGACCAAAAAGTTAACGATATCCCGGTCATTTACGCTACCTTTATTGATGTTACTGAAGCCGTTGAACAAAAGGAACTGCAGCAGCAGCTGGAAAAACGTTCACAGGAGCTGCAGGCGGCACTGCAGGCGGCAGAAGTCGCTAACCGTGAAAAGTCTGATTTTCTTTCCCGGATGTCGCATGATATCAGGACGCCGATGAACGCTATTATGGGGATGACAGATATTGCCTCCGCGCATATCGACACTCCGGAAAAGGTACAGGACTGTCTGCGGAAAATCTCGCTTTCGAGTCAGCATCTTCTGGGCCTGATCAATGATGTGCTGGATATGTCGAAGATAGAAAGCGGAAAAATGACTCTGGCGGAAGAAGTGATCGAGCTGCCGGAGGTGATGGATACTATCGTTTCGATCATGCAGAGCAGTGTCAAGGCCAGGCAGCAGCAGTTTGACGTGCGCCTGCGGCATATCAGGCACGAGCAGCTGTGCTGCGATTCGCTGCGTCTGCGGCAGGTACTGATCAATGTGCTTTCCAACGCTTCCAAGTTTACGCCGCCGGGCGGTACCGTCAGTTTCGATATCGAAGAAACGGCGTCAGAAAATGCGGCCAAAGCCTGGTTCAAATTTACAGTCAGGGATACCGGAATCGGAATCAAGCCGGAGTTTTTGAGGGATATTTTTAAACCCTTCACCCGCGAAAAAGACAGCCGGATCGATAAAACTGAAGGCAGTGGTCTGGGGATGGCGATCTCGAAGAAAATCGTCGATTTGATGGGCGGGACGATCGAGGTCAGCAGCGAGGTTGGTACTGGTACTGAATTTACGATCAGCCTGCCGCTGCAGATCAGTGAACTGGAATTGGGCAATTTTAAGTTTCCCGATTTGAAGATCATCGTAGTCGACGATGATGTGATCGTCTGTGAGCATACGACGGAGCTTTTACGGCAGATTGGCATTCGTTCGGACTGGGAAACGTGTGGACAGCGGGCGGTGCAGAAGGTCCTGGCGGCGCATCAGGCGGGTGAGCCTTACGACGCGGTGATATTGGACTGCAGGATGCCGGATCAGGACGGAGTGGAAACGGCGGCGATCATTCGCCGCGCCATCAGCGAACCGCTGCCGATCATTTTGATTTCAGCATATGATTCGGCCGATGTTGAAACGAAGGCGCGTCATGCGGGTGTCAACGGTTTTATGACGAAGCCTGTTTTTATGTCGACTTTGTGCCGGGCGTTACAGAGATATGTTTTAGGTCAAGCAGCTGCCGATGAACAAAAGAGTAAAACTGATTTCAGCGGTAAACGCTTTTTATTAGTGGAAGATAACGCCTTGAACCGTGAGATAGCGATGGAAATGCTGGAATCTGCCGGCGCTGTGGTAGAAAGTGCCTGTGACGGCGCAGAAGGCGCGGCAAAATTTGCGGCGGCGCCGGCAGGATATTATGATCTGCTGCTGATGGATGTGCAGATGCCGGTAATGAACGGCTATGAAGCCACACAGAAGATCCGCGCTTCTGCTAAGACCGATGCCAGAACCGTGCCGATCGTGGCGATGACAGCCGATGCTTTTGCCGAAGATATCATCGAAGCGAAAAAGGCAGGTATGAACAGCCATTTAGCTAAGCCTTTAAATTTAGCGACGCTGGTGCGTGAAATAAATAAACAGCTGCAGAAGCATTGGAAAAGAGAATAAAAGTTCTGGGACACCGTATGTGTGATTGCATACGGTGTTTTTTTATTTGTTTGAGAAGAAAAGAGGCTGTTGTCTAAGGCTGGCAAGTAAATAATTCAAATAACAAAACCGTCTGCCTGGGCAGGCGGTTTTTTGCAGTTCGGGTACCAGTTGCAAGACTTTCAGACAGGCGTATTCACTTATAACAAAAATGTCTTGCGGGGGGGGACAAATATGGTATTATATCAAAAAATAATCTATATAGATACTATTAAGTATAAGGAATAAGAAATTATCAAAACAAGAATTAATTAAAATATTGCGAAAGTAGACAGGATGAGTAAGGTTTTCACCAAGACGTTGCGACCCTCCGTCTTGCTTGAAAATATTTCCCCATAAGTGCCGCTTTGCGAAAAAAGCAGAGCGGCAAACCCAAATACACGCTGCGTTTTAAAGACGCAGCTTTGATGAACGTTTTTAGACAGGGAATACAGTCGCTTCCTTTGTTTAAAATATTATTTCCAAACAACCCTTTATGTATAATCGGGGTCTTGCAATCAGCGTGAAAAATTTACAGAAAGGAGCGGGAAAGGCAAAAGCCAGGGCAATCATTTTCATTAGAAGTCAGGCTGTAACACGCCTGCTGCCCCTGTGCGATAAAAGATAAAAATTTGAAGTAAAAATTGATGATGAAGGAGTGAGACAGTTGTCTAAATCCAAAAGATACCAGTTAGAGAAAAAAATCATAGTTTTTTTGAGCAGCAGTTTGTTTGCGATTTCGGGGTTTTGTGCAGGCGACGTTTATGCCGCGGCTGTTTTTGCGGATGGAACCGGGACCAATTCGACTGTTGCCGGCGTAAATAACAACGCCAGCGGTGAGAATACCAATGCTGTAGGTTATAACAATCATGCTATTTCTGATAACAGCAATGCGATCGGCGCGAATAACCAGGCTTTGGCCGAGGATTCCAATGCCATCGGCAGTAAAAACAACACTTATGCCAATGAATCGAACGCGATCGGCAGCGGCAATATCACTAATGGCATCGGGTCTAATGCTATTGGTAAGGATAATGTGGCCAATGGCTTGGACAGTAACGCTTTTGGTACTGCCAATAAGGCGAATTCGGATAATTCCAATGCTTTCGGTACCGGCAATCTTGCAGATGGGATCAGCACCAGCGCCTTTGGCTATTTGAATAATGTCAGCGGCAATGAATCAGTGGCGTTTGGTTTTACCAATACCATTTCGGCAGCAGAGGCCGTAGCAATGGGACGCAATAATCAGGTGATCGCTACCGGAGGCAGTGCGATCGGTAATAATAATCAGGCAATGGCGATGTATTCTACTGCGATCGGCAATGATAACTATGCGATCGGAGAGAATTCCAGCGCGATCGGGCTCGGCAACAATATTACAGCTAACGATGCTACGGCGCTGGGAAATAAGAATACGGCTTCAGGGATCTCGGCAGGCGCTGTCGGTATCAGCAATACTGCCAGCGGCCATAATGCCCAGGCTTTCGGTTATTTAAACGAAGCTACGGCTCAGGATTCCCAGGCCTTCGGTGCGCAGAACAAAGCGACGGAGCGTTATGCCAGTGCTTTCGGGCATGAAAATGAGGCTAAGGCTTATGCGGGCAGTGCGCTGGGTGTGAAAAACGTGGTTACAGGCGATTTTGGTTCGGCGGTCGGTTATGATAATACGGCTTCCAACTATCTGGCCAACGCCATCGGTACCTCGAATGTGGCTTCCGGCGCCTATGCCAATGCTTACGGTGTGTATAATGAAGCTACTGCCAGCTATGCCAGTGCCTTTGGCTACGGCAATAAGGTCGGCGGCGAGCATGCTATCGCGTCTGGCTACAATAATAATATCGCCGGTAATTTTGCCAGCGCTTTCGGTACGGAGAATACGGTCAGCAATATTCGCAGTGCGGCCGTAGGTTCAAATAATACCGTCAGCGGCGAGATCAGTAATGCTTTTGGCTATAATAATACCGCCAGCGGCAATTATACTAACGCGATCGGCTATAATAACCAGGCGCAGGCTTTTGCCGCTTCGGCGATCGGCTATCAGAACAAGGCTACGGCCAGCGCGGTTTCGGCCAGCGCCGTGGGTCGTTCCAACGAAGTGAGCAACGAATATGCCAATGCTTTCGGTGCTTTGAACAAGGCGTCGGGTTCTTCCTCCAGCGCTTTCGGCGTCAACAATAACGCTTCGGGGTCCTTTGCCAGTGCTCTGGGCTATCAGAACACAACGGCCGGCTATCTCGGCAGTGCTGTGGGCGCCAGCAATAACGCGTCTGCTAATTATGCCAGCGCTTTTGGTTATGGCAATACGGCCTCGGGCTATGTCGGCAACGCTATCGGCAGTATGAATACGGCTTCCGGCAGTTATGCCAGCGCCGTAGGCTATAAAAATACAGCCAGCGGCGTCAAATCCAACGCTATCGGCAATGAAAATACAGCGTCAGAAGAATACACTAACGCTGTCGGCGCAGGCAACAGAGTCAGCGGTTACGCCTCCAGTGCCTTCGGCAACAATAACGAGGTGACTGCTGAATTTGCCAGCGCTTTTGGCCACAGCAATAATATCAGCGGCTACGTTTCCAATGTTCTGGGTTATGATAACGCTGTCAGCGGCGATTATTCAACGGCGGTAGGCCTTTTTAATAATGTGGGCGGCAATTCGTCTCATGCTTTTGGCTATGGCAATAATATTGCTGCTAATTCCAGTTCCGCTGTCGGCAACGGCAATACGATCAGCACCGGAGCTGATGATTCCTTCGCGCTTGGTAACGATACCAGTATCTCGCTGGCTAACAGCGTCGCTTTGGGCAGTAATTCTGCAGCGACGGCGATCAACAGCGTTACTGGCAACAGCAGCTATACTAAATGGGCCGGCGTCAGCGACGTCGTGGGCGTTGTCAGCGTAGGCAGCTCCGGGGCGACCCGTCAGATACAAAATGTAGCGGCAGGGCAGGTCAGCGCAACTTCTACCGATGCCGTCAACGGCAGCCAGCTGTATGAAGTAGCGCAGAAAGCAGCGCAGCAGGCTACTGTTTCGGCAGGCGACAGCAACGTCGTCGTTACGCCTACCACGAACAGCAGCGGCGGCACTGATTATGAAGTGAAGCTGGCTGACGAACTGCAGATCGGTACTGGCGTCAATGTCGACGGCACCGGCGATGGCAAGATAGATGTCGGTAACGGCAATGTGGTCATCGACGGCAGCGACGGCTCGATAACTGCCGGCGGCGTGACGATCAATAAAGATGATGAAGGCACGATCAACGGCCTGACCAATACTACCTGGGACCCGGACAATTATGTATCCGGGCAGGCAGCGACCGAAGACCAGCTGAAAGCGATCCATGATAAAGCTGCGGAAGCGGCCGAGCTGGCAGCTAAGCATACAACTATGGAAGCTGTCGACAACAATATCCTGATCGAAAAAAGCACTAACGCTGACGGCGGCGACCATCACGAACTGAAATTGAATGATGTCGTTGAGATCGGCAGCGGTGCCAATAAAGTCACTATCGACGGTACAAATGGCACTGTCAGCACCGGTAATATCAATATGAACGGCACCAACGGCATGATAACTGCCGATAAGATCACTATCGACGGCGGTTCCGGCACAATCGGCGGTCTGACCAATACTACCTGGGACGCAGATAATTACGTTTCCGGGCAGGCTGCGTCGGAAGATCAGCTGAAAACCGTTTATGATACCGCAGTCAAATATGACGTGGACAGCGGCGGTAATATCAACACCGGTAAAATCACGCTGGAAGGCAGCAGCGGCACTACGATCGGCAATGTAGCGGCAGGCGAAGTCAGCGCTACTTCGATGGACGCCGTCAATGGCAGCCAGCTTTATCAGGTCAAGCAGGACATCAATAATATCAATCAGGATATCACCAAGCTGGGTGACGAGATCGATACGGTCGGCGCTCTGTCAGCAGCGATGGCAGGCCTGCATCCGCGCTTCCAGGATGGTAACAAGGGCGAGCTGGCCATGGCTTACGGCGGCTACGGCGGCAAAAGCGCATTAGCAGTCGGCGGCTTCTACGCCCCCAACGAAAAAGTAATGTTCTCACTGGGGCTGGGCATTTCCGAAGGCGGCAGTAAAATGGGCAACTTCGGCGTCAATTTTGCACTGGACCGCTCTAGAGACCGCAAGGCAGAACCGAGAGATATCATCTATACCCGTAAAGAAGTAGATAATTCTTTAGCGGCGCAGGATGAAAAGATCCAGCTGCTGCTGGCCAAGGTCGAAGAACAAAGCAGAGAAATGGAAAAACAAAGCCGTGAAATCGAATACCTGCGAGCACAGGTAGAAAAGTAAATACAGAAAATACTATACTTGCCCCGGCCTGCAAGGCTGGGGCAAACTTTCTGAGCAGAGGAGCAGTAAGTATGAAAAAGATCTGGAGCTTTATCCTATGTCTGGTCATAAGTCTGGCGATGACCAGCGTTTGCCTGGCCAGCGACGGCGCTGACCTGAACAAACAGCAGCAGGCAGTAGTTAAGGTATTTGCCGCCTTAAACGGTCAGAACGGGATGGAATATGCCGGCATACGCCAGCTGATGTCAGCGAAGCTGCAAACAGAGCTGGATGAAAAAACTTTCGGCAGTGTGAAAAATAATCTGCGCCGCAGCTACGGCGAGCAGCGCGAAAACAGGTTCCTGGCCTATCAGCGGTATGCTGACGGCGACCGCCTGGCTTATCTGGCTAAATACAGTAAGGAGAAAGCTCTGCTGTTTATATTCGTTTTCGATAAGCAGAACGATCTAGGGGCGCTTTCCTTTCAGCCCATAGGCGAACAACAGCAGTAACAGTACAGTTTTGCCCGTTTCACAGCATTTAAATAGAAAGCAGCAGCGATATTTTCAGCAGAAAGCTTGCTGCTGCTCATCTGATTTCAAAAAATGATCCCTTTGCCACAGCGGCAGATAAGGGATCATTTTTTGAAATTTTAAATGTAATAGTTATAAGAATTATAAGAATTATAAAAAAGTGCTTAATTGTAATAAAAATATCTTGCAAGGTGCAAAGAAAATATGTTAATATGGCAAAAATAATCCATATAAATAATATTAAGTATTAAGGTTTATAAATTAATTAAACTAAAATTACTTAAATTATTAAGAATGAAAAGACGATGGAGAAAGCAGAGGTCATCCTAAAAAACAGAACAGCTTTATAAAAAATAGATGCGGGGCAGATTTATTGTTTCAGCATACTATACAAAGCAAGTAACTATTTAAGGAAAAGAGGTGGGGAATTGTCTAAATCCCGAAAAATTCAGTTAGAGAAAAAAATTATGATTTTTTTAAGCAGCGGTGTCTTTATTTTTTCAGGCCTGTATGCGAGTAATGTGCAGGCGGCGCCCGTTTTTTCCAGTGGCAGTGCTTCTGATTCCACTGTTGCCGGTGTCAATAATACAGCTTCCGCTAATTCCAGCAGTGCTTTTGGTTATTTCAATACTGCCGGGGGCCTGGCATCCAGTGCTTTTGGCTGGAGCAATACTGCCAGCGCCGAAAATGCCAGCGCTTTTGGTTATGTCAACGAGGCGAGCGGCCTGGCGTCCAGCGCGCTCGGTTTCAGGAATAAAGCGGCCAATGAAAATGCCAGCGCTGTCGGTTATGGCAATAATGCCGGCGGTGTAGCGTCCAGTGCTTTTGGTTTCAGCAATGTTGCTAAAGTGGACTATGCCAGTGCTTTTGGCTATAGCAATGAGGCGAGCGGCCTGGCATCCAGCGCAGTTGGTTTCAGGAATAAAGCGGCCAGTGAGAATGCCAGCGCTGTCGGCTATGGCAATAATGCTAATGCTCTGGCTGCCAGTGCAGTTGGTTACAATAATACAGCTGGCGGCGTAGGTTCCAGTACGATCGGCTATAATAATACGGCTACGAATGAAAATGCCAGTGCTTTTGGTTACGGTAATACTGCAGGCGGCCTGGCGTCCAGCGCTTTTGGTTTCAGCAATACTGCCAGCGGCGATAATGCCAATGCTTTTGGCTATAATAATATTGCCAGCGGTTCCAAGAGCAATGTTTTCGGAACGGGAAATACTGTTTCCGGCAGCAGCAGTACCGCAGTCGGCACTGCTAATGAAGTTGCCGCTGAAAACAGCACTGCTATCGGCAATAACAATACGATCAGCTCCGGTGCAGAAAATTCGGCGGCGCTGGGAAATAATATCAGTATCAGCTTAAAAGACAGTGTAGCTTTGGGAAATAATTCTACAGCGACGGCGATCAACAGCGTTACGGGCAACAGCAGCTATACTAAATGGGCCGGCGTCAGCGACGTCGTGGGCGTTGTCAGCGTAGGCAGCTCCGGGGCGACCCGTCAGATCCAAAACGTAGCGGCCGGGCAGGTCAGCGCCACTTCTACCGATGCCGTCAACGGCAGCCAACTGTATGAAGTAGCGCAGAAAGCGGCCGAACAGGCTACTGTTTCGGCAGGCGACAGCAATGTCGTCGTTACGTCAACTACCAACAGCAGCGGCGGCACCGATTACGAAGTGAAGCTGGCTGATGAGCTGGAGATCGGTACGGGCGTCAAAGTAGACGGCACCGGCGACGGTAAGATCGAAGTCGGTAACGGCAATGTGGTCATCGACGGCAGCGACGGTTCGATTACTGCCGGCGGCGTGACGATCAATAAAGATGATGCAGGCACGATCAACGGCCTGACCAATACTACCTGGGACCCGGATAATATCACCAGCGGGCAGGCGGCAACGGAAGACCAGCTGAAAGCGATCTACGATACGGCGGCGGAAGCAGTCGAGCTGGCCGCGCAGCAAAGCTCGGTATCGACAGGCGACAGTAACTTTATCGTCACAAAAACCACTAATGACAGCGGCGGCATCGATCACGAGCTGAAGCTGAATGAAGTAGTCGAGATCGGCAGCGGCGCCAATAAAGTCACTATCGACGGCAATAACGGTACGATCAGTACCGGTAATATCAATATGAACGGTACCAACGGCGTTATTACGGCCGATAAGATCACTATCGACGGCGGTGCAGGCACGATCGGCGGTCTGACCAATACTGCCTGGGACGCAGAGAATATCACCAGCGGCCAGGCGGCGACCGAAGACCAGCTGAAAACTGTTTCTGACAGCGCTATCAAATACGATGTGGACAGCGGCGGCACTATCAATAAAAACAAAATCACGCTGGAAGGCAGCAATGGCACCACGATCGGCAATGTAGCGGCGGGCGAAGTCAGCGCCACCTCGATGGACGCCATCAACGGCAGTCAGCTGTATGCAGTACAGCAGGATATAGGCAATATCCACAGAGATATCAATAAGCTGGGTGACGAGATCGATACGGTCGGCGCGCTGTCAGCAGCGATGGCAGGGCTGCATCCGCGCTTCCAGGACGGTAACAAGGGCGAGCTGGCCATGGCTTACGGCGGTTACGGCGGTAAAAGCGCATTAGCAGTCGGTGGCTTCTACGCACCTAATGAAAAAGTAATGTTCTCACTGGGACTGGGTGTTTCTGAAGGCGGCAGCAAAATGGGCAACTTCGGCGTCAACTTTGCGCTGGATCGCTCTAGAGACCGTAAGGCAGAAGCACGAGATATAGTTTATACCCGTAAAGAGGTAGACAGCTCTTTGGCAGCGCAGGATGAAAAAATCAAACTGCTGCTGGCTAAGCTGGAAGAACAAAGCCGGGAAATAGAAGAACTGAAAGCAAAAGTAAACTAACAGCAAAACCCCTGTCTGCTAAGCAGACAGGGGTTTTATTCTGAGGATAGGAGCAGCACAGCACGGCTGATAATCTGCATAAAAGCAGTCAACAAAAAACAATGAAACAGCTTTAAAATTTCAAAAAAATTTACTGGAAATCATCTTTTGAACAGAGTGGCGCTGTTTATATGTTTTAGGTTCAAAAGGCAGCCGCAGCAGGCCTTGACAGGTAATGCGGCTTTTAATCTGGTTTTAATCTTGGCGTTATAAAATAAAGACAAAGCAAAGGCCGACGACGTAACGGCCGTTAAGGAGGTAAAGGATATGAAAAGAAAATCTATAGCGATGCTGGCAGCAGCTCTCTGCACCTTGGCGATCACAGTTACAGCTTTAGCTGCCGAACTCATCAATGCGGAACAGGCGCGCAGTATTGCTGCTCAATGGGTACCGGCAGGCATCACACATCTGGTGACTAAGGACGAAAGCTTTGAATTCGTGCCTCATTATGACGTTAAATTCTATGATAATAAAACCAATACCGCCTATGAAATAGAAGTTTTAAGAAACGGCGGCAAGGTAAGAGAGTTTAAAATGGAAGCGCAGACCGCTTTAGGCAGCCATAAAATCGTCCTTTCAGTAAATGATGTGCAAAATCTGGTCCGTAAGGAATTTCCGAATGCTGTTTTTACTAAAGTAGAATTAGACCGCGGTGACGGGCTTTATGAATATGAAGCAGATTTTTACACGCCGGAGGTACGGGGCGAAATGAAATTCAACCCTGAAACAGGCACTGTTATTGAAAAAGAAATAAAATATACTGTGTTTTAAGCAAGAAGCGGACAGTAGAATAAGACCGGATTTTCCGGTCTTATTTTTATTTGACAGCTGCGGTTCGGGTACGGCGGCCAGAGTGTGCTGAAAGTTGTTATATTTGTAATAAGAATACTGTTTGCTGTTGAGTTGGCATTTAAAAAAGTAAAATGTATAAAAATTTTTTCTGATTTCGCAAGTTAGGAAATAAAAGCAAATAATCGAAAATAATATAAATAAGAAATAAACATAAAAAATAGAAATGCTGGCAGATGAAGAAATAAAATGAATTAATATTATAAAATATGATATTAATATACATAAAATGGCTAATTTATCCCTTATAATTGCTTAAATATGCAAAAAGAGAGCAGGATTTTTTTGCTGGATGTTGAATAAATACGGTGAAATTTAGCATGTTTTAGAAAGATGCTAAATAAATCTCAAGGGGGTAAAAGAATATGAAAAGGATGAATAAGGTTTTAGCAAAGGCGGTCGTTTTGAGCCTGATAATGGGCGGAGTACATATGGGGGGGACTTTTGTTTAAAAGGCTATGCGGCTGCAGGCAAAGGGTTCATTATCCAGAGTGATTCTAGGATACCGACGAATAAGACTGAGACCATAGGTGGTGTCAAAATAGATGACCCGGAAATATTACATAAAGACTATTATGGTGGCGGTCATAAAGACGACATTGAGTGCCGTGAGAGTGCCGGTGACTTGACAGTAGGGCAGATTGCGGAAATAAAAGATAAATTGGTAGAAAATGATAAAAAATTGGCTGATGCAGTTAAGGATGTCAATGATAAAATCGAGAACGGAGAATTGAAAGGCGAAAAGGGTGACAAAGGAGAGCAGGGCGAAAAGGGCGATAAAGGTGATAAAGGCGATAGAGGAGAGCAGGGCGTTGCTGGTAAGGACGGCGTAGACGGTAAGGATGGCAAAAGCGCTTATGAAAGTGCTGTTGTCGGTGGTTATAAAGGTTCGAAAGAGCAGTTTTACGAAGACCTGGCAACTGACGAAAATACCTATGTCGATAATGAAACCACAATATCATATAATGAAAATGATGATGGAACAGTAACGATCACAGCAGAAAAGAAAGAACATAATTTTGACGGTGAGAACATCATTACCAATGATAAGGAAAAGGTAGATATTAAGGTTGCCGGTACTGATTATGTGGATAATAAAGTAAAAGAAGAAGCTGAACTGCGTAAAGAAGCAGATGTGGCTGACGCTGTTTATGATGCTGAAACAGGTAAGCTGCATTTGAAAAACGAAGCTGGTGAAGATATCACGGTTGCTGAAGGCATTGCCAGCAAAGAGGCTGTAGAAAAAAATACCAGCGATATCGTGACCAATAAAGAAAATATCGAAAAAAATACGCAGGCAATCACTACCGAACGGACAGAACGCATCCAGGAAGTACAGCGTTTAGACGGGCGGATCGACGGCTTAAGCAACCGCATCGACGAGCTGGACGGACGCATTGATAAAGTCGGAGCTTTGGCAGTCGCTATGGCCGGCCTGCATCCGCTGGAATATGACCCGGATGCCCCGACTCAATTCTCGATGGCGGCAGGTACTTACAGCGGTGAAAGCGCTATTGCGGCAGGTCTGTTCCACAACCCTAATAAAGACGTACTTTTGAGCGTGGGTTTTTCGATCAGCGGCAGTGAGAAGGCAGCTAATGTCGGCGCTACCTTCCGCTTTGGCAGAAGCTCGGAATCAAAAGCCCGTAAAGTGATAGAAGACAAACAACGCGAGCAGGAGCTGGCTGCCCAGGCCGCAGCCGCCAGACAGAAAACCGTTTCCTATCGTGTAGAACAGATTTTGGTTGAAGATACAGCGAAAGCTGAATAGCAGATGGGCAGAAAAGCATTTGATAACAGCATCGATTATAAAGAGATCGGCACCAGGATCAGGATCATGCGGCTGAAGCTGGCGGTTTCACAGACTGAATGCGCCTCTAAACTGGGTATTTCGCAGACACACCTGAGTAATATCGAGCATGGCCGCAGCGGGATCACTTTGCAGATGCTGTGCCGGGTCTGTGATATCCTGCAGGTAAGCTTGGATTATCTGGTCAGAGGCGCAGAAAAAACCGACGAAAAAAAGCACAGCGAAATCACGATCGACGAAGTTGTGCGGGTCATAAAAATGCTGAAGGGCATAGAAGAAAAGTAAAAATCTGCTTAGCATTGCCATGTTGGCAAATGCCTTTACTGAAGATGTAAGTAAAGCTTATGGAGCAGGCATGGACGGCTATATTACAAAACCAACATCACTGCAGAAAATAAAAAGAGCATGGCAGAGTATAAAAGAGCAAGAACAGCGGCCTGAGCAGTGACGCCCGGCGTGCCGTATATGGCAGCTGCATGATGTAAAATAAGAAACCCCGCACATTTCGTGCGGGGTTTTGTTTGGGCATTTAGTACATTTATAAAAATGGTAAAATATATAATATATAAATAAAATAATAAGCTTTGGTTTGTAAACCTGATTGCAAAGTGCTATACTAAATCAGGAGATAGCAAATGAGTTGGCTTATCAGTCCCGTAACGGATTGGTGGTGGGACTATGAGCATATATCAGGCATTGTCATTAATGATAGCGTTTGGTATCCTCGTCGCTACCATTTTTCTTGCCCTTAAATAGCAAGAAAATGAGCCCAACATAGTATGCGGGCCCATCTTCAAATACACAATGTTACGAGATGAGCCAACGCTACCAAACATTTGCTATCTCTTTTTCTATATTATATCGCATTTGTCAAGTAAAAGCAAAACCGCCTGCTTAGGTAGGCGGTTTTTGTGTTTATTATGGTGATTGATTTAGAAGAAAGTTTAAGGATGACAAAGCTTGCAGAGAGCCATGCTTCTATCAATAGCTTGTTGACGGTTGGAAAAATAAATGAGGTTGCTTTTCCATTTGTAGCCCTGATAATGGAATTTTCAGCTGTTTCAGTTACCGAACATAAGTTGCTGTGTACACTGCTAGTGGAATGGAAAGAGCAATGATAAACGCTAAGGTGATGGTTATTTTTTTATAAGAGATTACTGTATTACAAATACTGTAACATATGTTAAAATTAAAATAAAAGCTTTTAAGGTTTAAATATTAAAATTATGATAATGAAAATTAATATAGAAAAATGCTTGCTGAGGAGAATTGAAATGAATGTTAAGGAAATAAACGATGTTTACAATAATTTGAATAATAAATTTCAAGGGGCAAAAGTTGTTAAAATAGATTTACATATACATACACCCGCATCTAAATGTTTTGAAAAAGCAGGTAATACTGAAGACTTTTGTTATAAAAGTCTTGTTAAAGAAGCAGTCGAAAATGATATTAAAATTATTGCAATAACTGATCATAATACATTTGATGGTTTTAATAAAGTGAAGCATTTATTAAACGATCAAAATGACATAGAATTCCAAAAGTTGCAAAAAAATATATGTATTCTGTGTGGGATAGAAATAGATTGTTTATCCAAACATCTGCTTGCAATTTTTGATGTAACTTTTAAAGAAGAGTTGCAACAAAAATTTATGATAGAAATAGGTTTAAATGAAAATTGTGATGTCGTTGATACATATGGGCCTAGTAAACTTGTTGAAATAATAGAAAAGTATGGTGGAATTGCAATTTTAGCCCATGTGGATGCTAAGAATGGATTTTTTGAAGAATTTAGTAAAGAAAGTATTTTTTCTGGAAGAACTATTGCTAAGCTATTAAGAGAAAAAGCTTTATGCGGAATTCAATATTGCAATGATCTAGCAAAAATTAAAATAGAGGAATTAATTAAGCAGAAAGATTATTTAGGAAATGATACAAACATTGCTTTTTTGAAATTTTCTGATGCTCATGGTATTGTTGTTAATGGTAAATATACAGGTCGGAGTGGGCATAAAATCGGAGAAGAGTATTCTTTAATAAAATTATCTGAAAGTTCTTTTTATGGATTAAAATTAGCGTTGAAAGACCCTGATAGTAGAATTATTAGCAGAATCGAAAATATAGAAGATGAGCGGCCTTATATTATTGGAATGGCGTTGGATTGTGAGTTGTTTAGTAAAAATTTTAGTAATTATACCCTTATTAGGTTTCATAAACAAATGAATTGCTTAATTGGTGGTAGAGGAACAGGGAAATCTACCATTCTTAAAATTTTGAATTATATTTTAAATGGTGATATTAATAAAAATAAAGATAAGTTATATTGGTTTCATAGTGCTATATTATATGTAAAATGGAATAAAGAAGTATATGCTATTGGTGGAAGCTATTTTGAAGAGGTAGATGAATATACTAATGAGATAAGTAGAAATTTAAAAAGAAAGACCTATAAACTAGAAGGCGAAAAATTTCGTTATATAGGAAAGAATAGTGATGTATTATTTTTTATATTAGGATATATGCAAGGGCAATTATCTAATATGCAGGAGAATCCTAATGCGATATTAGAAATAATTGAATATTTTGGGATAATGCGAAACGGGAAAGATATTGAGAAAAATACAAAAACAATAGAGAATTTAAATAAAAGACTTTCATTGAAATTAGAAGAATATGAGAGAAATACACACAAAAAGAAATTAATAACATTCTTAAAAGATGAAGACTATATTAATAAATACTGTCACTTTAAAGAAATAATTGCCAATGCAGTTGATAATAAATTTTTGATATATAAAGATATCGTAGATGAAATAAATAAAGTTTTAAATAAATATGTAAAACTCGAAATTAAGAAAGGATTTTCTTACAAAGATAGAAGTTTACTATTAGAAATTTTTTGTAAAAAGATTCAAGAAAATTATAATTATGAAAAAATGATAAAGATAAAAAAAATCTTGAAACATGTTATGGAATATTCGAGTGCAAGAGATAAATTTATTTTTTTGCGTTATTAATTCAAGAAAGATATGATGAATTGATAAAACAATACAATTTACAAAATATAGATGATATAAAAGAGTATTTAACAGTTATTAATGATAATATGACTACAGATATGTTATTGATTGACACCGATTTAAATGTAAAAATGTCTTATAATATAAATAGTTATATTGATAATGATGTTGAAGAAAAATTTAAGGGATCTGACGAAATTTCTATGGGGCAAAATGCGGTAGCAATTTTGCATATGATTTTAAAATCTTCTGAGCAATTTGGAGACTCGAAAACTTTATTAATGGATCAACCAGAAGATGATTTAGATAATAGTTATATTTTTACGAGATTAGTGCCGGAATTTAGAAAGACAAAAAATGCAAGGCAAATTATTATTTCTACACATAATCCGAATATACCAGTTTCAGCAGATGCTGAAAATATAATAGTATTAAAATATGACGGAAACAACTCTAATATTTCTGCTAACGGTTCAATAGATTCTAGAGAGGTGAATAGAAATGTTTTAGAGATTTTAGAAGGTAGTCAAAAAGCATTAGAAATACGTTTAAATAAATATGATTATAAATTATGATTATAAATAAAGAGGAATGAAGTTGTTATATTTTCTAACCGTCTACTTAGGTAGGCGGTTTTTTGTCGTTTAAATAAGACCACGCATAGTTGCGTGGTCTATAGAAGGTCTAGCAGGGAGTACATAAAAGATATTATGCTAATGCTCTGCCAGTCAAAGTGAATACATATTAGGCGGATGTTAAGATGTTTAATAAGCAAAGTAATACCGTTAATAGTTTAATAGTATACACACGATGGAGGTGAAAATAACAACCTGGTCTTTGCACCAAAGTAGATGCAGAGCAAGCGGCAATAAGAACTTTTGTGACGGCTATCCCAAGACCCTTTACAGGGTCTTTTTTTATTTCCTTTGGTACGGAAATAAACTGGCTGCCAGTACTGATTTTGGCGGTTGGCAAAACGCAAAAGTAACAGAAGTATAAAAAATTGCGCAGACGCCGACAGTTTTAAAGACGCCGGCGTAATGCGCACCAAGACTCGAAGACGTTTTACACAGACTCAAAGTAAATGTCTTGCAGAGGGGTATAAGTGTGCTATAATGACTATAATTATTATGATAGATAAAGTTTTTTATGTTAAACAAAATAAAAATGATTTTAGTTTGGATATTTTGAACTAAAATACTAATGTTGTGAGGGCTGAGGTGAAGTAGGTACGATGAAAGCTGCCTGCCGCGTATCGGCAGCAATATCAAGATTCTGCGCAGCGCCAATGTTTTGGGCTGCACGCTGGAAACACTGCTGGACAGAAAAGC
>OGYP01000368.1_pt1 | contig 21721 bp, 27 predicted proteins | sample 1576571 | NCBI WGS metagenome assembly OGYP01 (sample SAMEA3541559, study PRJEB24748) | human gut metagenome | biome: human gut; feature: human-associated habitat; material: faeces | place: China | collected 2012
TCCATGCAGGTTACAATATGCATATACTTCTTCTACCTGTTCACCATCGCAAAGAGAGAAATCTGCTACCGGCACGCCCTTATCCTTTACCATTTCAATAATGTTTCCACAGTGATTGCATACATAATATTTTACTTCCATCTTTTTTCTCCTTCCATGTGTAAAAAATAAAATCTAAAATCTTCTCCATGTATTTTAAATGGTATTCTCTAAATAGCCATTTATTCTTATTAATCAGGATTAATTGACTATAATTATTATATAGTATTATAGTACTTAAGTCAATATAAAACAGTAATCATTCCTATTTTAAAAATTTAATATTATCCTTTATTTTCAAAGAAACGCAAAAAATCAGGTTTAAAATTCATTAATTATCTAGTATTTATGTATCATAAAAAGTACAGCCTATTTATTGAGACTGCTTATTTTATCTGATACAATAAGGAAAATTGAGATTTTATTTTATAAGGAGGAATCAATAATGAGAGGTGTCGAAACCCGAATTCAGGAAATCAGACATAAAATCTTTACAGAGGTTGCGCGTATGGCATATCATACCGAATGGCCTGTAAAAGATCGTATGGAAGCGCTTCCATACAAGATTATTCCCGGCGAAAAAGGAAATTTTAGAAACGATGTATTTTTGGAGCGTGCTATAGTCGGAGAGAGACTTCGTCTGGCAATGGGTCTGCCTTACCGCAGTGCTGCAGAGCATTCACCTATATCAGATGGAATCGAGGCTGCCGACAAAGATGAAACCTACTATACACCGCCTCTTATCAATGTTATAAAATTTGCCTGTAATGCATGCCCTGAAAAAAGAGTACATGTTACAGACGGCTGTCAGGGATGTCTGGCTCATCCATGCATGGAGGTATGTCCAAAAGATGCCATATCGCTGGATCGCACAACCGGAAAATCTGTAATTGACCAGGAAAAATGCATAAAGTGTGGACGCTGTGCAAGCGTATGTTCATATAATGCAATTATTGTTCAGGAACGTCCATGTGCAAAGGCCTGTGGCATGGATGCCATTTCTTCTGACGAAAACGGCAAAGCAAATATCGATTATGACAAGTGTGTTTCGTGCGGACAATGCCTTGTCAACTGTCCTTTTGGTGCGATTGCTGATAAATCCCAGATTTTCCAGACTATCAGAGCTATACAGTCCGGTGAAAAGGTCTATGCTGCAGTTGCTCCTGCATTTGTTGGACAGTTTGGTCCAAAAGTTACTCCCGGAAAGCTACGTGCAGCCATGAAGGCTCTTGGTTTTGCAGATGTATTTGAAGTAGCTATAGGTGCAGACCTCTGTGCCAAGCAGGAGGCCGAGGACTTCCTAAAAGAGGTACCGGATGAACTTCCTTTCATGGCAACCTCATGTTGTCCGGCATGGTCAGTCATGGCAAAAAAACTCTTCCCTGAGCATGCAAAATGTATCTCAATGGCACTTACACCTATGACACTCACTGCACGTCTTATAAAGCAGCATAATCCAGATGCGCGCGTGGTATTTATCGGACCATGTGCTGCAAAAAAACTTGAAGCTATGCGACGCAGTGTACGAAGTGAAGTGGATTTTGTCCTCACATTTGAAGAGATGACCGGTATTTTTTCTGCAAAGCATGTGGACCTTGAAAACATCGAGGAAGATCCTGCAGGTGTCAGCGATGCTTCAACAGACGGAAGAAACTTCGCAGTCGCAGGAGGTGTGGCACAGGCTGTTGTTAATGTTATAAAACGTGATCATCCGGATCAGGAGGTAAAGGTAGCAAACGCAGAAGGTTTAAAGGAATGCCGTCAGCTTCTTAAACTTGCAACTTTAGGCAAGTATCCCGGATATCTGCTTGAGGGTATGGCATGTCCCGGAGGCTGTGTTGCCGGTGCTGGAACCATGCAGGCAATTAAGAAATCACAGACTTCTGTCGGATTGTATGCAAAACAGTCTACTCATAAAACATCAAGTGAAACTGAGTATATCAAGGAGCTTGACAAGCTTGTAGATTAATATCAATAAAAAAGAGGATATATGGATATGTATAAATCCATATGTCCTCTTTTTTATTACAGGTTATCATATAATATAAAATTAGGAATAGTTATTATTTTCAAATTATATTCTCTTGATAACTTAAAATAATTATGCTATTTTGCGTTCAAAAACATATTTACTATCTGATGATAAATCAGACCTGAATATATAACCAAGCCTGTCAAACTTTTTTATATCATCAGGATTTTCAATATCATTTTCCGCCATGAATCGAACCATCTCACCACGAGCCATCTTAGCATAAGTACCTTTTGTTACCAGTTTTTAGCAGGGGATAATATTATCTTCATTAATCTAATTCCTTAAGCATATTCTCAGGGTCATTTGCTGCTTTGACCTTATCATTGGCTTTAATGATAACTCCCTGTTCATTGATAAGATACGTTGTTCTTACCACACCCATAGAGACTTTTCCATAGTTTTTCTTTTCTTTCCATACATCATATGCTTCAATGACTTTGCGCTCCGGATCTGCTAAAAGAGTAAATGCCAGTCCGTATTTTTCCTCAAATTTCTTGTGAGAAGCTATAGAATCCTTGCTAACCCCAAGAATAACTGCTCCTTTTTCTGTAAATTGAGGATATCTCTCTGAAAAGCCACATGCCTGCTTAGTGCATCCGGCTGTATTATCTTTTGGATAAAAATATAAAATTACTTTTTTACCTGCATAATCACTTAACTTATGCATTTCTCCATTCTGATCCGGTAATTCAAAATCCGGTGCCTTTGTTCCCACCTCTAACATCAATTATTCCTCCACTTCCGTAAAATCAGTATGTTTTATTGTCTTTTTATTTCCAGCAATTAGTTTATGACCGGAATATATAGCCATAATCATGCATATCAAAGAGCCAAACGCAAAGTATTTGTGTGCTTCTCTTAACCCTTTATATCCGGTATAAAAAGTTCCGATTATGGAAACTAAAGCTCCAAGTGACCAGTATTTATGCGCCTTCATTATATACCTCCATATTTTCTTGTTAACATCGTAATACACCTGCTAATTTTTTTTCAATACTATTATTTCTCATTAACTTATGCTTTTTTGTACAAAACAGTGCATGCTTCATATTCTCGCTTTTCCTTTCTCCATCAATGGGGTGACTGCTTTTGTTCCCAGCACTAGCACCGAAAATGTCATATAAGTATACTCCAATCATGAAACCAACTTACCTTTGGCAGGTTTGACTTATTAAAGAGTGAACTTCATGGATTCAGGTTTAATATAAAAATCCCCGAAAGATAATTTTCTTCATTTGATTTTTTTATTTGAGTCTTACATTTTAGATACAAATTCATATCTTTTAATTCATATTGATAAATTATTTTATCTGATAAAATATAGATAACATTCTCATTAATCGTCATCTGCTCTACATCATGTCCAAGTTCTATATTATTTAACTCTTTGGTTTCTAAGTTATATATAGATATACTTCCACCTTCTCTTTTTACCAAGTCAAAGTGAGAAACGATAAGTATGTTATCCCATACTGCCAAATCTAGTGGATAATATTGATCAAATGAAATTGTTTCTATCGTCTTGTCATTTATCGAATATATGCAAACGGTATTACATGGATGATCACCAGAATCTACTGAGTTTGAAAACAATATGTTGTTGTCGAAAAGAATTGCTTTATAATGAGTACCTCCATAATTTGTAATATCAATTTTCTCATCAAAACTCAGTTCTTCAGCATCATAAATGTAAATGTAAGAATTCATCTCTTTTCCGTATTTTGTAGTAGCAAATGCAAATAACATATCTTTACTACACAATAGCTTGCTTACATAAACACCTTCAATTTTCTCACTTACGACTTGATTATTTTCTTTACTACATTTATTAATGTACGAATCACCGTTTAACGTATTGCAAGTATAAATATTTTTATCATTAACACAAATACTATTCATTGCCAACTGATTGATTTCATAGATTTTTTGATTCCCACTTTTCAACTCAATTTTCAGAACCTTTTTTTCATCCTTAACATTAGTTTTTCCTTGAGGAATCAAATATAGTTCATCTTCATAAATTACTGGATTATAAAAAATACTTCCTAATGAAGCGTATTCCAATGGAAGCGTAGCTGTTTTTTCTAAATTTTGATTATAAAAGTAAATTCTACTTTTTTTACTATTACCACTTGTTTCAATAACTCCAACAGATGAAGTTGTTAGATCTATATTCGCACTCTCTCTATGCGTACATCCAGTAAATCCTAGAAACACTATTGCACAAATTGTAAAAAATTTTTTTTTCATACACATACCTCATCTAAAATATCAGCCTGGAAAATTTGAGAAACATTAATTTATACACAAATTTTCCAGGCCGAGTCATCACAAAATATTACTTAAAACATTATTATTTTTTATAAATAGTATATGTTTTTGAAGAATTTACAAGTTCCATCGGATGTACCGCATCTCCAAAATCGGACGTATCTAAGTCGATTCCGTAATTATCTTTAAATGCAGCCCATACTAACTGAGAACAGTAGAATTTTTTCCTTGTAGATACATTGAAATAATTGTAATTATAAGGTTTCCCAAGTTGGCGATAGCACCAATTAGACGCTTCATTATCCTCATCTACTGTTGTTCCTTTTACACTTATTCCATAACATGATGTTTTTGAAGTATTCCAATCATTAGGTCCTGTCGTTACTCCATTCGATAAAGATTCCACAATTGTAGAGGATGTCCAAATGATTCCGGCATGTCCAGTAGGAATCAATCCCTTATATTTATCAGCAGTTACTAATATAACACCATATCTAGTTGGATAAGTTCCTGTTGCACGAGTATTTTTTAATGAAAAATTTCCCTCTGCATCCTTATCATTATAAATTGGTGTATTCTTAATCTGATTCTCAATTTGCAGCACTTTCTCTTCCGGAAAAACAGCTTCTGCTGGAGGATATTCCTGTTCTGCTGCATTTACATTGACGCCTGTCATAACCATAAATATTCCAGACAATAACACTGCACATATCTTATTTGTAATTCTTTTCATAGATTTCTCCTTCCTACTACTAAATAGTTTCAGGCAAGTTAAATACAACTAAGTTTATAAAATCCCTCATACAGTTATTCCCAATGGAATCACCTCTTTTCACATTTAATAAAATAGAGTTACTAAATTTAAATAATCCTTAAAGTTTTGCTTTCTATTGTAAAGCAATTAAATATTGGTCTGTTTTTCGTTCATTTTAAGACTGAACATACTTGTTCTTCTCCATCAAAAATACTCCTATTAAAAAAAATACTATAAAAATGATTTGAGTGATATACCAATTAATTCTATAATTTTCTGGTAGTATTCCCAATACAATAATAGAAAACTTTTGAGGTAAAGCATGATTAACACATAAGAAATAATAGCCAATCATTACTGTCATACCTCCTAAAGCAGATTTTAATAAGTGCATCAGAAAAAATGTCATTATACCTGCTAAAACACATTGAAAAAATATAACTGGTACATTAAAAAAGTATTTTTCACTTATTAATGCAAGAATAATGGCATACGGTAAGAATAAAACTACTGATAAAATCGTATTACTACTAAACCACATATTCTTTTTAATACGCATATTACAATATGAAATTTCTTTTAACTCTGGACTAAGAATCCATCGAAATCCCAAATATTGAAACCAGATTTCAATTAATATTAAAAACTCCTGTGCTGAATCAAATATCTTAATTAAGATAGACTCATCTGCATTGACTAATAGCTGATAATGATTCGGTAATAGAAAAAAATATATAAATACTAGCGGTAAGAAATACATAATACGTTGAGTATGTAGGTGTATTTTCTGAAATTCATAAATATTATTCAGCATGCAATTCCTTCTCTTTCAATATTAATAAATATCCATCCTCAATGTCTACCTCACATGCACTATATTTCTCCATGTTGCTAATATCTCCTAATAATAAAACTTTTACAATTTTTTCATTTTTCTCATTATCTCGAATCAAATAGTTTTCAATATAAAAGGGACTCTTTAAATTGCTTAATTCTCTTTCTGGAATTTTGTATACTCTTCCAGAGGCTAATGATGCTATTTCATTTGAATGTGCAACTTTTAAAATTTGACCTGACTTTATAATTATTACTTCATTACATAAATACTTTATATCCTCTATCAAATGAGTGGATAATAGTATAGTGACTTTTCCCTCTAGATTTCTAATAATATTATTAAAATGGTTTCTTTCCTCAGGATCCAACCCCACTGTAGGTTCATCTAGGAGTAATAATGCAGGATTACCTAATAGGGCCTGTGCAATACCTAATCTCCTGATCATTCCACCAGATAATTTTTTACATTTAACATCCTGTTTATCATACAAATTCACAGTTTTTAAAACACGTACAATTTCTTCCGCATATTGAGTTTTATGGATTCCTTTCAAACATGCAAAATACTTCATTTGCTCATATACTGTAACTTCTGGAAAACATCCAAATTTTTGTGGCAAATAACCAATACCATCTTTATCATAATCTATGACAATCTCCCCACTAGTTGCTTTTAATACTCCTGCAATCACCCTAAGCAACGTGGTTTTTCCTGCTCCATTCGGTCCGACTAATCCATATGTACAAGGTTTAAGCACTAATGAAATATCTTTAATAACTTGTTTTTTTCCATATCTTTTTGTTAATTCTTTTATTTCTATCATAATCCTGCCCTCATCTTTTCTAAAAATTCTTTATCATTTTCATAATTTTCCGGATGTAATATATATTGAACCACTTCTCTTACCATTGTTTCATAATCACATTTTTCCAAAATATCTAATAATAATTCTTGATTGTCCAATACTTGATCAAAATATTCTGGATGTTCCTTTCGCAATTCAATTTCATCTATCCAACTTCTAATAATACTTTCTGGATTATCATCAAAAAAGCTGTTTAAAAACATTTGAATCATTACTGACTGTTCTCTTTTATCTCTATTTTCATAATCTTTTAATATCATATAATGCAATAGATCATTTACAGTTATATAATCTGGTACCGCTAATATATATTCATCAAATACCGATATAAAATTATTCGTAGTATTTCTGCCAATATCTTTTGAAGCAAAGATTATTTGTTTACCTTCAAATTCTGACACATCAATTCCAAACACATTCTTTAGTTTATTTAAGCTATCATAATAGTTTTGTTTTTGTGTTTCAATAAAATCTCCTAATACGTATTCAGAATGTAACTCTAGAGGAAGATAGTTCACTAGTATTTCATCTTGAATTTTTTTAAGATTGCCACTAAGTACAGTTATGCTATCTACTACTCCTTCATATACATTATTTTCTGTAACCATGAGATTCGTTATTAATTCAATATTACTTTTAATACAAACTTTTGCCTTTGGTATTCTATTATAAGGATTATATCCCCACATTCTTCCATATTCAGGATACTCGATTACAATTTGCCTTTTTCCTTCCATCGGATACCACGGGAACCACCCTGGCAACATAGCTGCCCTTGAATTTGAATAGAATTTATTATGATGCCCTTTATAATTAATATAAAATTTTAATTCTGTGACTTTTTTACTTGTTTCTATGCATAAATTATCGCCGTATTGCTTAAATTTTATTTCGACTCCTTTCGTTTGTGATACAATATCATTAACTGAATATCCATGATATAATGTCAGATCAAATTCTTCGCACTTTTGCTGTGCTTTAATTTCTATGCTTCCCCTTACACTTAACTCATTCTCAAATGATAATTCTAAGTTATAACTCTGAATAGAAAAGCTTTGAGTATCTAATGGTTTATAAGTGTTATCATTTATATGCATAGCATAATCTGTATAATCTTTATTTACACCATCCCAACTAGCATTTAATCTATACACTGATGCTGGTTGATATAATAGAATTAAAAATGTCATAGCTCCTAATCCTGCCAGGATACTTACTATTTTTCTTTTTTTCCAATATATTGTTCCTATACAGAATAATAAAAGCAACCAAAAAAGCAATATATAAATCCGCACGCGTTCTATTTGCAAATCATTTTGAAAATCTGCGCTCCATTTTCCATTTTGATACAGGATTTCAAATGGTCTATGGAGATTTTTCCATAAACTATCAATGGGCATTAATGGTTTCTGCTCCCATATAATTTCTTCTGAAAAAGGACTAATTAAGAATAAAAATAAAATTTCAAACATTAACCAGCGTGATGAATTCCAACTGGTAGACACAAAGAAAGTTATAATAATGCAGATTATTTGTGGAATAATAATGTTACACAAATAGTTTTCTGGAAACCAAGAAATAAAATAATTCGACCCATCATTCTTTATAGAGCAGGCTATAATGATTAAACACATTCCAATATTCCATAAAAGCGTTTGAAACATAATAACGGACACAGCATTAATCTCATAAATTGCCTTATATCCTACCACTTCCGAAACTTCTTTAACATAATTTCTATTTGCACTTGATACATAATAATATGTTAAGCACACAATAAAAAAGCATACGTAAAAGTTAAATCTAGCAACTGTATGAATTAACGAAAAACCTGTCATTCCCAAACTCGAAAAATAAATTGTAAACCCATAAGTAATAGCAAACAACAAAATACTCATTATAATACAAATTTTTGATTTTAAATAATATTTATATATTTCAATTGTCATACTATATCCTTCCTATTATAAAAATACATTTTACTGTTATCTTAATTTAAAAAATGCTATCCCATATTTGTTATAAATGGGATAGCAAAACGTCTATGGGCTGTACTATATTCAATTTGCATTTATTTTACTTTGCTGATACAGATCCTTTACCATTACAGCCATAGTAACCAATTAAATTAATATAAAAACTCGAATTTTTACTCTGTTTTTCTGTGTAATTATATTTTCCTGATGGAGCAATGGATGTGCTAGATTCACATGTATACGGCCATCCTGTCCAGCAAGCATATGCTTCCATCGTCATATGCTTAGTTGATGATGAATAATTTGATGCTGAAAAATTAGCACTTGTTGAAACACCTACTGAAGAAGATGACTTAGAATAGTTATCTTTGCTTATGGATACAGATGCCGATGTAGACGCAGCATAAACCATGCTTCCTACAAACAAAGTACACAATAAAACTAACATTGCCAACATACTTTTACATTTTCTCATGGATGCATTCCTCCTTTACTATTACAGCCCCAGACGTTTATTTTCGTTCTCAATTTTAATAACTAATTTATAGTTATATATTAACACATAAATAGTATAATCTTGAAATACGTTAGGCCTAAAAACTGTAGATTAAGACACTCCATACTCATACAATTTGTTTCATAAAAATAGATGCTAAATATTTAACATCTATTTTATACTGCTATTATTTTTTATTCATAAACTCTCGTATTTCTAAAACAATTTCTTCTAAACATTCTAAGTGCAAATAATGTCCACCGTTTAATGATACCACCTGACTACTCTCTTCATTCGAAATGACTTTCCTATTCTGTCAAGCATAAATCTATTGCTTTTACTGGCTTTGACGTATTTTATTTACCTCTAAAACAGAGCCGATGGTGATGAATATCGTAGTATCTTGTACCGAATAGCTTAAATTTTGGTATCACTTTAAAAGCATCCATTCTGCTTGCTTTATAAAGGCTATTTTCCCTCTGCTAAACTATGATGATGAACCTTCCGTGTCTAAGGGGATCGTGTCCCAACTTCCTTCGTCCCATCTATCAATACACCGAGTGCCATCCAAGCTCCTAGACGAGGTCGTGCCCCATGGAGAAAACCGATGCTGGCTACAGCTCTTGTTTTTATTTGATTAGTTACCGACCTACATTCGCTCATAACGGTACTGATTAATTCAGTGGACGCGATACCGCTTTTTACTCAGTTGGTCTTGATACGGATGCAGTTCTGTCTCAAACTCCATCATTTACGGGTTTCCTATCCAGAACCCTGCCCAGCCTCTGGTCTGCCAGAAGCTCGGTAAGGCTCTGGAAATGTATTGCTTTCTTTTCTATGCAGCTGCCTGCACTGTATTGCACTGTGGATACCTGATATCCCTCAGCATTCTCTCTGGGTCATATTTCATACCAGTGTTCAGAATCGTATAAATGACTCTGAGAATCTTGCAGGCTATCACAACAAGTGACTGCATCTTTTTCAGCGGATTCATGCTTCTTGTCGTATAATACGCATGCAGCTGTTTGAATTCAACGGCGTGTGCCACTGCTGATTTTGTAGCCTGAAACAGCCAGTATCGTAGTCTCTTGCGTCCTTTGTGACTGATTTTTGTCTGTCCCTTATGCTTGCCGGAACTGCAGGCTACAAGCCCCATTCCACTCAGCTTCTGTATTTCCTTTACATCATCAAATCTGCTGATATCTCCCATCTCCGCAAGAATTCCTGCAAGGATGTTTTCGCCAACTCCGTTGATTTCCAGGATATTTTCTGAATGTGGTATTTCCATGCATTTCTGATACAGTACATTTTCAATCTCCGCCAGTTGTTCATGGAGCTGTCGCTTTAACGATTAATAAATCGTGAAGCGGCAGCTTCATTTTTGCTGTTTTAAGAAAAAACAAAATAAATAATACTGTTATCAGTGCGTGCTAATATTAGTAATATTGTTTTCTATTACTCTTTTACATCTTTCATGTTTAACTCCATGAAGCACTATATGTACCAACTGTATTATAACAAATGATCCATGTATATAAAACTTTGTATAGCTATACTTATTGGATCAATTTCTATATTCAGCTCGCTCCGATGGAAAAAGTTTTTCTAACACATCCTTAATAAGCAGCGGATTCTAAACATGAATTACTATTTGTAACATTCCAAACCCATGCATCATATGTTCTATAAATATCTGTATTATTATGGTCCATTTCCTTTTAATATTATTGCTACTATATAAAGAAAAGATTGTCGCACGCTAACGACAATCTTTTCTTTATTTTTTCGTAGATATAACTTCATATTTGATTTTTCCAAACATAACAACACATGCACTTATAATTATTCCTATTGTTATCCATTTAGCAAATTCCACCGTTTCTTTTATTTGAAGCAAAAAGGAAACAATTATAATTTCTAGACTAATAACTGTAAAAGTATATTTTTTAAATTTGCTTTTTTCCAGTATTGTTAACCGTCTGTTTGGGTTATCAACGGGTGCAAATATCAAAAGTATAAAAGCAGAAATCATTGTGGCTATAGTTAGAACAAATAGGTTATCACACTTGTTTCCAAACCATAAAACCATAATTAAGACAATATTAGAAATAAAGAAACATCCTAATCGTGTATTGGAATGTATACCTCCTGCACATTTTCTAATAGATAAATATGTGCCTATGAAAAAGAAAAATTCAAGTGTACGTCCTAGATAAGCAGCTATTAATATATAAAAGATATAATGGCATATTTTTATAAAAAAGCATTCCAAACCAAATCTGTACATATCTATATCTTCAAAATCAATTAAGGAGTGTTTGATAAGATTTCCAATAATACACTCTTCTATCTGTTTATGAGACATACTTATTTTTCATTTTTCTTTTTAGGAAATTCCGGTTGATATGCTAACAAAAAGCACGCTGATTCTTCTTGCTTTTTTATCTCACTTTTTACTATTTTTTGAATCACCTGAAAAGTCCATCTGTTAATATTCTTCATCTCTCCACCTCCAGTTTTTATTAATTATAAGAACTATTACCAATAAAAACAATATGTATGCCCTAATATATGGATTTTAGGCTCAACGTATATTGTTTCATATAGTTTCTTATGATATTATGTGTTATAATCATAAAACATTGATTATTTAATTATGCAGTGGAGAAAACTATGTTTAATATTGCAATATGTGATGATGAAATTGAATCACGAACACAAATTCAGAGTTATATTAATACCTATTCAAACAAAAGGGGAATTCCTATACATATTGGGATATTCTCTTCTGGCAGAGATCTTTTTAAGTCAAATGAATGTTATGATTTGTATCTTCTTGATATTATGCTTGCCACTGAAAATGGTTTAGAAATAAGTAAGGTCATTCGTCAAAAGAATCCATTAGCATTTATTATTTTTATTACAAATTTTAGACAGTATAGGGAAATTGCACATAATATTATACACTCGTTTGCTTACCTTTGTAAACCAATTAATAAAGATGACCTATTCTTTCAAATAGATGAAGTATATTCATATAAAGAGCAAAAGAGTTCAAAACCCAATTTACGATTTTTTACATATGAGAATGGTTTGATTGAATTAAATACTGATGAAATTTATTATTTTGAATATGTTAAAAAACGACATATAAAAATATCATGTAAAAATAATATCTTCCATTTTAATCAAAAAATCAATTCTTTTTCTGATAAAATGCTTGAATATGATTTTTTTATGCCACATCAAAGTTTCATTGTTAATTTAAAATACGTTAAAGATGTTAAGAATTATGAATTATTAATGGTGAATGGGGATAGGATTCCTTTATCTCAAAAAAGAGCTGTTTTATTCAAGGATGCATTGAACATTTACTTAAAGAAAATGCTCATTCATTAGAGGAGTACATACAATGGATTTTATTATATACTATTTTGTTTCTATAGTGAATTGCTATATCTCTGTTTTAATAATTTTCGACTATTTCAAAACCAACTTTTCATTATCATATGAAAAGCAATTAATATACAGCTTTTCTAGTATATTAATTGCTTTAATTATAGGCAGTATAAATCTGCTTGAAATACCGATACTAAATTTTTCAAGTTGGATTTTTTTATTGTCTATATGTATTTGCATTCTTTTTTATGATGCATGGAATGGAAAGAAACAATTACTTTATAACCTATATTTTTTATTATTTGCATTAACTTTTATTGAAACAATCAGCACTTCCTTGTACGAATTATTTGTGCTAGCAATAGTCAACATTGATGTTCCTAACTTAACACATACCGTTATTAAAATGGCTATTTCCAAAACAGCTATAATATTTATATACCAACTAACAAAGGCAAAATGGTTAACTCGAAAGAAGAGTGACTATATTCCCAAGAATCAGATGATACTATATATACTATTAACTCTATGTAGTATCATTAATATGTGTTTAAATGCTAAAATCAGCTATTTTAATTACAATGTTCATGATCAGGTATTGGGGTATTTATCCATTATAATTATTGTATTTATAAATCTTTATATAATGCAGATATTTGATTATATAATTGAAAATCAGAAGTTAAAAAATAAAATTTCTCTATCTGAGCAACAAGCCAATCTACAATTAAATTATTACAAACAGCTTAATGCAAATTATCAGCAATCCTTAAGAGTTTTACATGATATTGATAAGCATATAAACATTTTAGAAAATCTATATAAAAATCATGATTATATGCGTGCTGACAACTATTTAGAGAGTATTGATAAATTGATATCAGAATTTGTATTGACATCATATACTACACATCCCGTACTTAATTTAATTCTAAATGAAAAGAAACGAATTGCAGAAAAAAATTCTACTTCTTTTAGCTGTTTTATTGAACACGTTGATTTTAATTTTATGGAAGATATTGATATAACTACTATTTTTTCAAATCTCCTAGATAATGCCTTAACGGAAACTTTAAAATATGAACAAAAAGGAGAAATCATATTAACAGTCAATTCACATAATAACTTTATTATAATAAACATAAAAAATACATATTTATCACCCGTTAGCCATATTTTTCCATCAGAAAAATATGGTATAGGTCTTTATAATGTTGAAAATAGTATTAAAAAATATGGTGGTACTTTAAAAATAACCTCTTCTAACAATTTTTTTGACTGCAATATTTTATTAAGCAATACTTCTCCAAACACGTAATAATGATAATTGCCGTTATGGTTTTTCATTTCCATAACGGTGATGCAATCATTGACCGTATTGCACACGATAGTTATCAGATCAATATCACAAGCATTGATGCTGATCATGATAGGTCCATGCGGGAGGTGTATGGTCTAGATAAATCACTACGAGAGTAACACTCTCATTAAAGTGGCTCATTCCGTCTGGATAGGTGGCTCACGCCACACCGGACGGGCGGCTCTGACGCACGAGAATATTCAATAAGCAGAATTTATCCATAACTCCCTTCCCACCAACAGACCGTTTCTCCCCCATAATGTCTTATCTGTTTCAGGAAGTGTATTCAATGAATCTTTTTCAACTGTGCGTAAAAAATGCAGTCATAGCCATGTATCATTCCCATGTCTATGACTGCATTCTCACTTCGCACTTTATTAATGACTTATTTATTGCGAAATTCTTTGATCCCGGCAGGCTGTTTCGGCTGATGATAAATATACATACACCTGCTGTCTGCCGCCATCTTTACTGATTTACTTGCAACTTTCTCTAAAACTTTTGCTACTGCATTACTTGCTTTCTTTGTCATAAAATGACACCTCCCTATTTAATCTGATGGGTGTAAGTATAATATATTTTTGCATTCTGCATTATTGTATGTTGAAAATACGACACAACTCGTCATTTTTCCCCATCAGAACCATACATTACCACTGATACCCGGAATTCGTTCCCTGTTTCTTCAGCAGTCATCTCGCCGTGATAACAGGATACTGCCTGTTCTACGGATGACAGCCCGATGCCGTGATCAAGCGTGTCCTTCTTTGTGGTAAGATATCTGCCGGAACTGTCTTTCCTATGTGTTGCATGATAACTGTTGCGTATGCATATCTGGAGCATTTCCTTTACATAGGATATATCCAGATTTATGTACCGCTGTCCTTCCGGTACTCCCCGGCATGCCTCCAGAGCATTGTCCAACAGATTCCCCAAAACAACTGCAAGATGTCCGCTTTGGAATGGCAGGGATACAGGAATGAATACGTTAGCTTCAAACATAATCCCTTCTTTTTCGGCAAGGTCATGTTTATAGTTGACCAGCGAATCCACCACAATGTTACCGCTGCGGGACACTTCCGAAACTTTGTTGCTGATTCCATTATTCAGCATCCCCTGTATAAGCATCTCAGCTTCCTTCTTTTCTCCGTTCTGCACTGCACCCAGAAGGCAGGAAAGATAATTCTTCATGTCATGGCGGAGACGCCTTATTTCAAGGTAAAGGCTTTCCCGTTCCTCTGCCTGCCGGCTACACAGTTCAAGCTGCTGCACGTAGAGACGGTTCTGTTCCCTGACCACCGCATCCCGGCTCATCCAGTCATATATCTCAAAAACCACATAATTGACAAAGAGAAGCATGAGACTGGCAAAAGCGGAAAATTTGGAGAATTCATCATATACTGCTGCAATGATAAATATGTTGTGCATGATATATTGTTCAATTAAATCTAAAACTCTCTGTAATTTATTTAATAAGCCATCGTCTATCTCATATTCTCTAATAATATTCATTACATAACACAATGGTTTTGTATCAACTTGTGGGGGCTGCAATTCCGATACTATAATTGACATATTAATCAAGTTTTTCAAAAAAACAAGTAATACGCCTGGATCTAAATCGCAGTATTCTTCTTTAAATTTCAAAATCAAATCATTCATAATAAAATAATCTGTTCCAAAATTATTATATATAAATTTTACTGCTTCTGTATTCTTTACAGACATTGCTTCTCCCACACAATCGACAAACTATTCCCTTTGTACTTGTAACTTCAATCCAGGTGCGAGTAAGCGATTTCCCGCTTCATAACAATCTGAATTAAATCGAAATCTCAAATGATTCCAATATGTTGGATTATTTTCACATATTATAACTATTTTACTAAGCCACTCCATATCAACTCTAGCGCGCTTATAATATTGTGAAATACAATTTAACTCTATATCCGTTTTATCACCCAAATTACCAAACTCTACTCCTGCGAACAGACCAAAAGGAGTTGTTCTTGTTGCAGCTCTATTTAAAAATTTCCTTATACTTTGTATTAAATTCTCTGTTTTCCCATTTCCGCTTATACAATATCTTCGTAATGCTTCATACAGACTCGTAGATGCTATGGCAATTGATTCCATTAGCACATCGTTTGCATAGCATTTTCGTATAAAAGCATCATTATCCTTTTCTGAACATAATTCCTTATAAGTCTCTATAGATAATAATGGAACCCTAATAATAAACGTCTTTCCTACTTCATATGGCATCATATCAATTCCTCCTAATTTGCTTTTAATTTATTTCGTAACTCTTTTATTACTCCGACACTTGAATCAAATACTTAAAAGTTCTATTACCAAAACATAATTATCCCCCTCAGCTTACTATTTACCCAAACATAATAATCCTTTTCACATAACGTTATATATTTATTATTTTTTGTATTATATACTTTACATTTAGTTTAATATATCATATAATACATATAGAAAGGAGGTTATATAAATGAAAAATATGCGTCTTAAATTAGCACGCGTTGAGATGAATCTTTCTCAAGAAGAACTGGCTGCCAAAGTTAATGTTACACGCCCTACTATCAACTTACTAGAAGGCGGAAAGTTTAATCCCAGTCTTCAGCTTTGTATTCGGATATGTAAAGTACTTAACAAAACATTAAACGATTTATTTTGGGAGGAGGACAACTTATGAAAACCACCATTCACTGTGATGAAAGGATCACAAATATTCGGCACACAATTTATGTTAAACTTTTTTGGGGTATAATTATAGCAAATGAACTTACTTATCTACTAGATTATTTTTTTAAAACAAGCTTAAACGGTTGGGTTATTCCATTAGCGCCTGATGTGTTAATCATTTGGATGTCAATAAAAGGAGTTCTTTTTAATGGAACCCAACATTTTCCACACTGGTGTTGGCTATTTGCACTATGCTATTCTAGTTTAAATACTATTATCGTTTTTGTTGAGAGTTTCCAAATTGATACTGTTTTCTATCTTGAACAGATTAATCAAAGAATTATTGTCTCCTTAATATTTCTAACTGTTTATTTCCTTGGAGTATTGTTATTTTTTTACATTTCTTATCGTATTGCTATAAGAAAAATTAAAAAACTTTCTACTGACATCTAATTATGTAAAATTAAATGATTATCAATCCCACATTCTTCTTTTAATAAAGCGATAAGGTTTCCCCTTATCGCTTTACATTGAAATTAATAATAAGAGTGCTGCTTATTGCTTATTTTCTATAACACAGTTTTAAACTTTTAAATTATCCAATTCGACGACATGCAGCTCCACAATATGAATGACATGCAGAACAAGTATCGCTTGAACATCCCACTGTACATGCATTCGTAAGCGATGTATAATCGGATAACTTCTATCAATAAGGTAAGTTCATTCCTAAAATCTATTCACTTATTACATAAAATTATTTTGTTTACGCTTCACCATTTTTTTAGTTATTGAATTTGCACATTCAATAACTAAAAAGGTGAAATTGAAATGGAAAATTATGACAATTTAAGGTACACTTATGAACAGGTTCTTTCGGGAACCGGTTATTACATGCAGGACAATTTACTTCGTTATAGTGTTGGTGTGAAAACTACGCAGGAAAAATTGAATGCGACGGGATACAATTGTGGCACCCCGAATGGTAAATTTGATTCTGGAACAAATACCGCAGTAAGAGACTTCCAGAGTGCGAAATGGCTTACTATAGACGGAAAGGTAGGCAATGGTATGACATCCCTCTATAATAGTTCTGGAAACGTAGATATTTACGCATCTAAAATTGAAGCTGCTTATACTACATATAAGAATGCTTAACGCTTATACAAAAGAGGCTGTATGTTTCGGTTAATATTTGTAGGTTCTCTTTAATTACTACTGTTTCCAACATTCTCTGGATATTACACCTATAATAACGTATCGTCTTATCCGAACAGCCTTCTAAATGTTTAGCCGTTAGAAACATATCTAGGAATTCCTCATTACGAATTTGTAAATAATCAGGCGCACGATTTTCCGACAAACAATTAACAAACACTTCCTGTAGTTTCTGCATCTGCGATGCATTCAATACCTCTGCCATATCATTGATAATGTTATAGATTTTAAATAATCCGGGGTGAAATCCATCACCTGTCCTGCAGCACGAGAATATTCAATCACACAAAAACACACAAAGCCAGATCCAACATTAATACACATTCATATAACCGTAAGTGATGTCATTTGATATACTGTATGCTATTGTTTCAGTAGCATTCCAAAGATATAAAAAATCTGTGGAAACATTACTATAATCTAATATTCCGTATTATATACAAAAAATAATTTTCAAAGAAAGAGCCGATACTCGCATTTTCAAATCTGCGTATTATCGGCTCTGCGTCTTTGAGTAAAGTTTACTTCTTCGGCATGCTCCGAAGTGTATTACTTAACGAGACTACTTCTTTAATTTTTTTAAATAAATCTTCTGGCATTTGTACAAAACTTTCCCCTATATATGATGATAATGTTTCAGTATCAACCCAAACCTCTGTATCTGTACCAATAAACTTAACACACATATCACAATCTTCCTTTGTAATATGAGTATTTGATGGCTCCCAGTTTTGACGGCACAAACGAATTATTTGTTCAATTTCATCTGGATTGGATACAATATATTCATTATCATTAAATATAATCTCTATTCTTGTTGCTTTATCAAACATACCATATCCTTCTCCACCTTTTACCTTTATTTTGCTACTATTTTCATTCATATTCACTATTAAAAAAAGTATAATTATCGTGGATATAAACACTAACATTGTAATATACGACTTGCGTTTTACAACAGATTTATTACCCAATATCAACACCCCCATCTGTATAACTCGAATTAATATTTATTCCAACATTTCCCCATCCATCATTTACTGTATAGGTTCCAGAATTATGAGATGTAAAATTATAATCCGTTACAACAACCCAATGTTCTCCATATCGTGGATGAGATGTCAATCCTAATATGCATGGATAATTTTTACCAATAATTGTTCTAATTCTATCTCCCCAACTATATGTATTTGCAGTTACTGTAGTTGGTTTATAGTATTGCTTAATATACAACGATAATCCTCTTTTTAACTCAATGTAATTAGTACTTGTTCCCATTCTTGCAACAAGTGCATTTATCAAAGCAACGCCATCTGAAGATTCTAAACTATTAGGTACATATGACGGTGACTTATATCGATCATAATAATTCAAAACAATGGCTCCTGCAACAGAACCACATCTTCCATCTGGATTATAACTGTATCGTGCAGTAGAATGAGATATACTATCGCTAGATACAGCCCTTGTTTTTATTAAAAAATTATCGATATTTAAAGTTCCTAATGAATCAGCTTCTGAGCCACGCACTAGAGGTGTAATATCTTCTATAGCTACTTTTTTTGAGACTGCAATTCTATTATACTTCCAAATTGTCTAGTCCCGTCCGCCTTATAATACATTAGCGGACCGCCATAATAATAATTAACTCACTTTATATACACCACTTACAACTTTTTCATAAAAAAGAAATCGTACATGGCTTTCTGATGTATAATGAATTTGCACAAAAACAGTACAAAGGAAAGTGACCCTGTACGACAAAGACATTATACAACGAAAACTCATTAATTGGTAGACTTCATAAATATTTTTTGAATATTATGCAACTTTTTCTGTTCCTACGGCAGAAACATTATTTTTACTAGTACTTTAAATACTCGCATTGGAGTCAGCTCATTCAATCAGATTCCTGTACCAGCATTTTCTTGCCGTGATAACAGAAAAATCCCTGAATACTTTTTATCATGCCTGCTCTTATGCCAAAGCTGATTATTCAAGATTTATGAATGTAACTGCCAAAATGGCACTGCACCTTATTCCGGAACAGCTTAAATCACAGCCGGTGTTTCTTTGCATTGATGATACAATAATCTCCAAATTTGGTACAAAATTTGAAAATGTATCAAAGCTGTTTGATCATGCAACGCATAATGGCTGTAATTATCTTAATGGACACTGTTTTGTAAGTCTGATGTTATGTGTGCCCGTGTGGAATCGTGATAAAATATCATATCTTGCGGTGCCGTTAGGATACCGCATGTGGCAGAAAAAAGAATCAAGGCTTGAGCTTGCTGCATCCATGGTACGTCATGTCATGCCTGAATTTTCATCACAAAAAAATGTTATCATACTTTGTGACAGCTGGTATACAAAGCAGAATCTTGTATCCATTGTCAAAGAGTATCCAAACCTTGATCTCATTGAAAATGCCAGAGCAGATTCTATCATTTATGATCATTTATGATCATTTATGATCCTTATAGTACTTTATACTGTCCAATAATCATCCCTTGTATATCGAATTAATGTTTAGTATTGCAACATATCCGCATTAAAAAAGGACGCAGGATCTCTCCCACGTCCTCGCATTTATCTAGCTTTATCGTCTCTTACCTTCGGTGCTTCCTTATGTGCCGCTTCCTGCTTCACCTCATCCACACCTCTAGCCTCAAATGCATCTGCATTATACTGATACTCCTGTGGTTCAGCGACCATCGGTGAATATACAATCTCTGCTTCCACTCGCTCAGCTTCTACCCTCTCTGGCTCTGTCTGTTTCTGCGCTTTCGTATTCTCCATATGTTCCTTATCAAGCTGCACATTCATAACCAGATTATCAAGCTTATCAATCGAAGCATCCAGATGAAGCTCCATTGATACAAGCATCTTTTTCACTGCTTTCATCGGAGCAAGTACTGCCTTTGTAATGGGATGTTTCTGCTCTTTCTGAGAATAATCCACCTCCGGCTTGTCAGCAAAAGTGCGGAATGCATTGGCTACTGTCTGCCCTGCTTCACGAAATCCTTTTGCAAGAAGTGCTGTCTTTGCTATATCCTTATCCGTGGTCTTGATTGCACCTCTTACATTTTCCCGGATATCAAGAAGTCTTTTCTTAATTTCTAAGAACTCAGACACTCTGTATAATGCAGATTTTCCCTTTTCTTTTGCCTCATCGACTATGCTCTTAGCTGTAGATTTGACCTGTGCTTTCACTTCCGATACCTGTGACTTTATCTGCTCACATCTGCTATTAAGTCGCTCCTGTGCTTCTGACAATGCCTTTTTAGCATTATTGAAAAGCATATCTTCCTGCATTTCTTTGATTCAATATAAAATCCCCCTCTCTCATTTTATTTCAAGAATCACAATAAACATTTTATCGTACTACTCAAATTTCTACCATCAAAAAACACCCAAGTCAAAGCCTGGGTGTTGCAAAGTTCCAACTATATAAGTCTATCTATCCCTATACACCATCTTCCCCGAATCTCATCTTCACTTTCTTTCCTTCTCCTTTTTCCTCCGCGGTTGCCATCCGGAACACGATCATTCCGAGGACAAAGAACACAGATATCGCGCCTACACCGATATTCACCTTGCCGGTCACCTGCGAGATCAGGCTGATTACGGTTGTTCCAAGGAAGGATGCACCCTTTCCACATATGTCCATCAGACCGAAATATTCACCGGATTTTTCCGGTGGGATGATCTTAGCGAAATACGACCGGGACCGCTACCTCTTTGTGTTCGAGGAGAAGAGCTTCTCCGAC
>OGYP01000370.1_pt1 | contig 21645 bp, 21 predicted proteins | sample 1576571 | NCBI WGS metagenome assembly OGYP01 (sample SAMEA3541559, study PRJEB24748) | human gut metagenome | biome: human gut; feature: human-associated habitat; material: faeces | place: China | collected 2012
TCTTTACTAAAATATTTTCGCTGAGATCCTCCTGGAGAATAATTCTTATATATGAATCCTTCTGTTATTTCATTAGTTGAATTAAAATATTCAAAAGGATCAACTCCTAAGTTTTTATATTTTCCATCTGGTGTATTTAATTTTGCTTGACTTATAACATATGACATATATAAATTATCATTTGCTATTATTTTAAATTTATCTTTAAAAAATTCTCCAACAGTTGATGTCCCACTAAATGCATCAAAAAAAGATTTGCATTTTTTTTCAAGCTTATTATCAATAATTACATCTTCAATTTCTTTTAATATTTTTTCTTTATTTCCTATATATCTCATAACGTACCTCTTTTAATTATTTTTCTTTTCCCACTTTATTTCATAACCCAATATATCTGCAATTTGTTTTATTTCAGAGTACTTTATTGTTCCTCTTGCAAGTTTATTAGACAAATTTTGTAAAGCCACTTTGCTTTCTTCATCAAGCAAACCCGCTATCTTCTTCATGGTAAATCCTTCCTTAATAATATAAGATTTTACTTCATTTTTAATTATCTTTCGCTCATCTTTTTTATTCATATTTCAACTCCTATTTAAGCCATTTTATTTAGTATACTACATCGTTTAGTTTTTTGCAATATAATATTTAATTATTTGTATTTATTTTAATAATATTCGTATAAGTATATTTTGTCAAAAAAGAGGCTTGGGATCTACCATAATTTAGAATTGTCGACCGACAAAATTCAATGCTTGCTTAAAACTAAATTTGAAATAAAAAAATTTCAATTTTTTTACAACTTTTAAACATAAAAAAACAAATAAACTAAAATTTTAGTTTATTTGTTTTAACTTTTATTTTCATTATTCCAATTTGGATAATCAATATTCAAAATTATTTCCTGCACAGATTGTCTTAACGAGTTTTTTAATTTGTCTATATCATCTTTTTTAGCAAAAAATTTTCTATTGTGTACACTTAAATCTCCAAAATATTTAATATTTTTAAAACTCTCTTTCAAGTTTTTTGAAGCATTCATTATATTACAATTTACGTACTTATCGATCAAAGTACTTAATGAAAAATAGTTACCATCTTCTCCAATAATATCTATTTGTAATTTATTTTTCTCATAGCATTCTATTATTAAAGTCTCCACTAATTTTCTCATCATTGCAAAACATGCTGTATATAATTTTTTATCATAGCAAGCGCACATCTGCTCAGCAATCTTCCATAAATAAAACGGCGTATTTGGTATACTTTTTATTACATTTATATCAAATAAATCTGTAGAAACTTTCATAATCTCTTCATAATTTAATTGTTCTTTTATTAATTCTTTTTCAGTTCTTACTAATTTATATCCTTTTTTCTCTTTTTTTATAAACATAGCATCTTTTCCTGTAGAGTGTTTAGATAAATATTGATTTATATTAGAGTATGGAATTAAATCCAACTCCAAAAATGCTTTTTTTATATCAATTGGCATAATATACTCTTTATCTGCCTGAAAATAATATACAAAGTATTTAATAAAATCTGCATTAGTTAATTCTTCACGTTTTGGTATACTCAAAAAAAATTCTTCTAAACTCATTATTCATTTTCCTTTTCAAATAAATCTTCCACATATTTTTGTCCATGTATAGCTAGGATAAACTCATCTTTCACTTCTTGATTTTTTTGTATATATAAAGTTCTATTTAATAAATTCCTTCTAATTTGATCTAAATTAGCTGTTTGTGTTATCTTTATATTTCTAAATAAAGAATATATCAAATTACAATTAAACGGTATATCAAAATTCTTTGATTTTTGGTTTGTATTATACCAATACATGAGCACTAATATTTGATCTTGAACAGTCTTGGCTTTAGATTTTGAGAAAAATTTTTCTAAGTCTAAGATGTCTTCTCTATTTAAATTTAAATCAGTATATTCATACTTTTTTTGTGTGACTTGTTTACCTTTTTTCTCTGTTTTCACTCTAATTTCTTTTTTCTCAGCCTTTTCATTTTTATTATTAATTTCCGTTTTATCCACTGTTTCATTATTTGTATTTTTTTCTTCTATCTTTCCTATTCCGTTAGTCCTTATATCATTAAAAATTCTTTCTATAATTTCATTTTCACCTTGTAACTCTATATTAATATCATTTGTTTGTACTTTAATTGTTATTTCTGCCATTTTTCCCTCCTATTTTAATATATTTAGAATTTTTTCTATGTCGTCAATCTGCCAATTACTCATATCTATATTTATATTTATTGTAACATTATCATTAATCTTTAAATTATTCCTGTATGAATTAATATTTTCTAGTATTTTTTCATCTTCATCTTCATTTTCATTCAAGCATTTAAAAACTTTTGGCTTATTATTAACTTGTTTTTCTTGATATTCAGTCGTTACGTCTATCTTAGATTCAATATTATTTTCATTCATTTTCTTTTTAATTTTCTCTATAAAGAATGTTATTCTAGATTGAGCCCCATGCCTTCCTATTTTATATTCTCCTATACCTGCAAGTTCAACAAATGCTGCAAAAGCTGATACTGCTTCTCTTCTGTTATTTGCAGACGTACCATAGTCATGCATTCCCCAATAATTAATAATATCTTCTACATTAACTGTTTTAATTTCATTTATTTTGGTACTAACTAGTAAAGATTGTATATAATTTGAATATGGATCATATGTATTAATCGTATTAAACCACACTCTCTGAGTTTCATTTACATCTCCATATGCAACCTTTCTTCCTTCAGCAGTAAATTGAAATTCCTCATTTATTAACTTAAAAGATATTAACGCTCTTTTTGTATCAATAAATTTACCTTTACCAAAAATTTCCCTTATTGCCTCCTCTTTTCCAGCCTTTAATTTTATAGAATTAATTAATCTATTAATATTTTCTTTTGTTATAGCATAAATTAACGCACTATTTTTCTCATTTTCTTCTTTCTTCATAACGTCCTCACTTTCTTAAAGCATTTTATCATCTTACAAAGTTTTTGTCAAGACTTTGTAAGTTGTTTTTGCTTTTTGTTGACAATTACAGTATAATAATCGTAGATAACATTATCCAAAAATACAATCCCACCCATGGTTATGCCTGAAAGGAGGTGAAAAAGGTAATGGCTGGGAGTATTGAAAAAAGAGGAAAAAATAGTTACAGACTAGTATGTCTTGCAGGATACGACTTGCAAGGAAAACCTATAAAGAAAACAAAAACAATACATGGAACCAAAAAAGAAGCAGAAATAGAACTAGCAAAATTCGTGGCTGCTGTTCAAAACGGAATGTTTGTAGAAGGCAAATCCTTAAAATTTTCTGAATTCACAGAAATATGGAAAAGAGACTATGCATCAAAAGAACTAGCACCATCAACATACAAGAGATATTGTAGAATATTAGAAACAAGGCTTCTACCCTACTTTGGGCATTTCTATATTAACAAAATCAAACCAACTGACATCATGCATTTTTATGATTTACTTAGTAGAGATACTCAGTTAGTTAGAAAAAACGGCAATAATGGTAAGAAAACATTAAAGCCTTTATCTGGTAAAACAATATTAGAACATCACAGATTATTAAGAGCAATGCTTCATAAAGCAGTATATTGGCAACTAATTATATCTAATCCTGCTGAACGTGTTCAACCACCAAAAGCAAGAAAACCCAAAAGAAGATACTATGATGATGAGCAATGTAAAATATTATTACACAATCTATCATTACTTGGTGAAGATCAAATAAAATATAAAGTTGCAATCATTCTTACAATATTTACTGGTGTTCGTTTAGGTGAATTAATGGGATTAGAATGGCAAGATATTGATTTAAAAACAGGAATTGTTAGTATAAATCGTTCAAGTCAATATTTAGCTGACAAAGGTGTATTTACAAAAACACCTAAAACAGAAAGTTCTATCAGAGAAGTTGCAATTCCAGATTTCGTTGTTTCTCTACTTGAGCAATATAAATTATGGTATGATGAACAAAAATCGTCCTGTGGTGAATTATGGACTGATTCTAATAGGTTATTTGTACAAGCTGATGGCAAACCTATGCATCCTTCTACAATTAGCAAATGGTTTGTTAAATATGTTGGTCAAATAGGACTACCTGTAATTAATTTTCACGGATTAAGACACACAAATGCTACACTTTTAATATCACAAAATATTGATGTAGCAGTTGTAGCAGCAAGACTTGGACATGCACAAATTACAACAACATTTAATTTCTATGTGCATCCTATTATTTCTCATAATAGAAATGCAGGAAATGCTTTAGAAAACTTGCTACTACCACAACAAAAATTAGTCTAAAATCTTTTTTCAGATTTCACTAAAGTCATTAGACTTTTCACGATAAAAAATAAATCGTTGTCAAAATCTTTGATTTTGTTCCAACGATTATATGTGTAACGTAAAAGACTACTATTTATTAAATTAGTTTTCCCATAGTCTTTTACTGAAATTTTATTAGAAATATAAACGTTTTTGAAGGATTTCTTCCCCAACTTTTCCCCAATTTCACATAAAATGCCTATTTTTAGTCATTATTGTTAACTAATTGAGGAATAGAAAAAATCGCCACAACCACTCAAGCTGTAACGATTAAATCAAAATTATAAAGCAAAATTATTTCAAACTCACCTTAAAGTTATGAGCCCGTAAGTGCTGATATTGCTGAGTTTTGTAGATTTGTGTTTAACCTTGTTAGAGTAAGTTATTCGGTGATATTAGTGTTTTTTTGTTTGTGTTAAATTGTGTTTAAATTGGTGTGTTTTTGTGGATAGTGTGACCAAGGTGTGACAAAGAAACCGTAGAAAAAAGCATATGTTACTGTGCTTCTGGTTTATTAAAACTTTTTCTTAATATTTTAAAAGTAGCTTGTATCAAATCATATACTGCATAAATTGCAAAATTTGCTGCTAAAGAAATAAGTATATTAGTTATAAAATGTTTTATTGATTTAATTTGAAATATTTTTAGGTCAATATCATTTATATATTCTAATATTGGTATATCAATTTTTTTTAAAAAATCAATTACAATAATTCCTATTGTTAAAAAGAAAATACATAGCATATCATCTTCAAAACTTTTTAACAATTTATCCAACTTTTCTATTAGTTTCTTATTATTTTTATTGTTATTTCCTATTATATTTGTTATTGGAGAATATATAAATGTATATGCCGTTAAACACAATCCTAATATTGTAAAAAGAAATGGTATTAAATCTTTTGCACTTACTATAAAAGCATTTTCAGCTATTGCAAATATAAAACTACATATTATAATACTAGTTATTATAATGCTTTTCTTCATCTTATTCCTCCTTAAATTTATCCATAGTTTCTATTTTCTTCATTTCATTTTTTATTATATTTATTTCTTTAATAGTTAAAGTATTGCTTAATAAATCTTTCGATATCGGTATACTTATTTTTATACTCTTACTTTTACTATTTACTCTTTTGCTTTTTCCTTCTTTGTTTTTATAAATTAATTTCCACTTTCCTCCACCTGCACTAATATATTTTATAAATGAATCTATTCCTTTTTTATTAGGTTTCAATTCTCCCTCACTATTAGAAAATTTTAATGATACATTGCTTGCCCCTACATTTTTATTAGACTCCTTTAAAAACTCAACTGCATCATTGTCTGCATCAAATAAGTTAGGAACACATAACGAAAAATCTATCATACTAACTTTATTATCTTCTTTAAAAAAATCCCAAAATTCATCTTCTTTTAATATAGGATTTATTCTTATATTAGTGTCTTTAATATTAATATGTTTATTCATTATATTTTGTATTACATTACTACATGTATTATAATTTTCAAATATTGTTTCATTTGATTCAATTAAAATTTTTTGTGAATATAGTTCAATAAAAATATTAACATATGGATAGTCTCTTTCCCTTTTTCCTACAACCTTTTCTTCTGTCATTTCATATTTATCATATTCTCTTTGTCTAGCTAATTGACAGTGAACTATAGAATTATATTGATTTATAAAAATCAAATAATAAACTCTTTTATTAAATTTTGAATCTAATTTAGTTTTCTTCTTTAGTTCTTCAAAAAAATTAATGAAAATCTTATTTTTAGTTTCAGAATTGTTCTCTAATCCTAAATTAAATATCGTTACTTGGTCTGAAAAAACAATATTTCCTCTATAACTATAAAAATCAATAGAATCACTCATATGATAATCCCCCTTGTATAATGCAATATTAACATATCCTTAATACAAAATTTGTCGAAAATTGTAATAAAATATAAATTTCGACAAAAAAATACAACCTAGATTTTCTAGATTGTATTTAAGTTTTCTAATATGATATTTGTGAAGCTCATCACCCTTTTATTTATTTTTTTAATAGATTAATTAATCTGTCATTTTTATATATTCTGTCTCTTCCTATTTTTTCAGATGAAAGAAATCCCGCTTCTTCTAATTGACTTAAATATGACATTGCCGTTTTTCTTGTAACTCCACATATATTTTCAATATAATTTATTTTTGTATAGACTTCGAAAAATAGTCCTTCTAATAGTTCCTTACTATATATCTTAGGCAATTTTTCTTTCAATTCTTCACTATATTTTTCCATTTCACCTTGAATGTCTTTAATTAATTTCATTGTTTCTTCTGCAGTTTCTTCAATTCCAATTAATATATATATAATCCACTCTTCAAAATTATTTGTTTCTCTTACTTCTTTAAATAATTTGTAATATGTTTGTTTATTGTCGTTAATGTACCTACTTAAATATAGAATTGGACTATCCAATAAATCCTTTAATACTAAATATAAAATATTTAATATTCTTCCTGTTCTTCCGTTGCCATCATAAAATGGATGAATTGATTCAAATTGATAATGGATAATTGCAAGTTTTATTAGAGGATCTATCATATCATCAGTATTTATATATTCTTCTAAATTCTTCAAATATTCTCTAACTTCTTTTTCTGTTTCTGGTGGAGTATATACAATTTCTCCAGTTTTGGAATTCTTTAAAACTGTTCCTGGAATTTTTCTGATTCCTGCATTGTTGTGTTCTATTGTTGATTGAATCTCTACCAAAATATTAGTAGTTATCATTTTTTTTTCTTTTACTAAACTATAGCCTCTCCATATAGCGCTTCTGTAATCTACTACTTCTTTAGCACTTTCATTTTTATAATTACTTTGAGTCATTGCTTTATATATTTCATCATGTGTAGTAACTATATTTTCTATTTCACTACTGTCTTTCGCTTCATTTATTGTTATAGCATTTATTAATATATGTTGATTTGGTATTGTTCTTGCATATCCTTTTAATTCTGCAAGTGCTCTATTAGTTCTTGCTAATTGTTCTAATATTCTTACTGTTCTGAAATTTTCCTCTGGTGGTAACATTTTTAATTCATGTTTCATTCTTCGCACCTCCATATGTGTATTATAATATAAAATTTACACATATGCAACAAATATGTGTAAAAAACGTAAAAAATTACACATATTTTAAAAAACATGTGTAATCTTAATTATAATTTTCTTTTAGTGGTGTTTTCATTTTTTTATACTTTCTTTTTATATTTTTTATACTTGCATATTATATCAAATAAAAATTATATAGTTATATATTTTTTATTTTAAGAAATCCACTAAAATTTTCTGAAATCGTCTATATATTTGTATTCTATACTCAGTGGATTTTCTATTTTATTAGTGATTTATCAAAAATATATGTATCATATCCATTATATACACCTTTTTGTACTAACCCTGTTGATTCCACTTCTTCATAAAATTTATTTCTACCTTTGTGTATATATCCAGAATCTTTACAATAGTTGATATAATCTGCAAATACTTCGCTTCTCTTTCTAACTCTTCCACTTCTTAGTAAACTTCTCATCCTGTCTTTATCATATATATATCCAATTACTGTATTACTATCCATTTTATATGATTCTATAATGTTTTGACTTTCCTCTACATTAGAAAATTTATTTTTTCTTATTGCTTTTATATATTCTTTTAATGATATTGCTGCCAAATATTCTAATGCTTGTTGCGTTACCAATTCATTAAAGTTGAAATTACTTTTTTCTGTTTCTGTAAATACAACCTCAAATGGAATTATAAAAAGTCTTCTGAAATATCCATTACTAGTATCTGCGACTTTTGGCAGTTCATTTGCAGTAAAAATGTGTTTAGCATATGGCTTTATTGTATATCTATCTTTAAACTTTTCTTCAACAGTTATGGTATCTCCGGTAACAATTTGCTTGAAAACACTACTATCTTTTAAAAATTCTTTTGTCATTTCAGATACTATATTAACCAATTTTCCCTTTATTTCGGAAACACTAAATCTATTACTAACAAAATCTTGCAATGTTACATGACTTATATTTTCTCTTCCAATTAACTTTTCAATAATTTCTAAGAGAGTAGACTTTCCATTTCCTGCTGTTTTACCATATAACACAAATGCTTTTTGCATCTTTACACTACTAGTCATAGAATATCCTATCATCTCCAGTATTGCATTCTTTCTTTCGTTATTGCCACAAGTTATTCTATCTAAAAAATTATCTACTGTACTAATTTTTATTGGATCAATATTTAAATTTATATTTATTTGATTCACTGTAAAATATTGGGGTGAATGCTGTATTATCTGATTTGTTCTTAAATCAAATAATCCGTTTTTAAAGTTAATAAAATTGTCATATTGTAGTTCTGCCTATGGAGCAATTGTTAATAAATATGATAAAACTTCTTTTTACATTCTAATTGTTGATTTAGGATATATTTCTATAATTTTTCACATGACTCCCCTCACCGTTCCCCCCTTTTTATCTCGTAGAGATTAAAGGCGGGGGTGTTTTTATATTTTCCGGTATATGTTTTTTATTTATATTTCAATATTTTTCTTAAATTTATACAGATTATTACATAAAAAAATAGTAACTACTTAAGTAATTACTATTTCTATAATTATATTATTATCCCATTTGTATGGTCAATCTCATGTTGTATTATCTCGGCAACAAATTCTGTATATTTTCCATGTTGTTTATTAAAATTTATATCCAAATAATCAACCTCAATTTCTTTGTATCTTTTACATTTTCTTTCTCCAATTAAAGACAAACAACCTTCTTCTGTTTCATACTCTCCGCTTCTACTCGTAATAACAGGATTTATCATTACAAAATCATACAATCCACCTGATACACAAATTATTGCTTTGTTGTATCCTATCATATTTGCGGCAAGTCCTACACATCTATCCCTATTAGCCTTTAATGTATCTAGTAAGTCATTTGCTATATATTTATCTTTCTCTGTTGCTTTTTCGGCTTTTTGTGATAAAAACATTACATCTTTTACTATTTCTTTTACCATACTAATCTCCTTAAATTATAATAATTCTAAATTTTCTTTGCTATTACATTAAATATGTGCCAATGTTTCATTTTACCTAAGCCAGTAAAATCATCTTTTTTTACTTCATTAAACTCTATAATTTCAAAATTTTCAAATAATTCTATTACCTGTTCTTTTGTTAAGAACGTCATTTCTTCTTTTGTATTTTTCCATTCATCGTTATCTCCAAAGAAATTACCAACAAAATATCCATCTTCTAAAATACTATCATATATTTTATTCCATAATTTTTTAAAAGCATTTTTATTGCAAAATGGAAGACTAAAATTGGCAACTACTAAATTATTTTTTTCTAATTCAATCTCCTCAAATTTTTGCTTTAAAAATTTAAACTGTTTTAATTCTTCTGCTTCTAATTTTGCTGCAATTCTTGATTCAACATTTTCTTTATCTATTCCCGTTACATTCCATCCATTTTTTATTAAACATACCGTATCTCTTCCTGCTCCACATCCAAGTTCAATTGCATTTCCTGGTTTGATTTTCAATTCAATAAATTTTTTTATAGTATAATTAGATTTTGCATCTGTTGTATTTTTATAATATCTTTCTATATTTTTCATATATCATACTCCCACAAACTCAATTTTCCTTTTGTCTCTATCGGTTCATCAAATACTTCTACATTCTCCAGCTGCCATGCAAATTTTTCAATAAATGTGCTTTTAGCATAAACATCTTTATTCTCTTTTAAACATTTTCCTTTGAAATCATCATCACATTTTATGCAATCTACTAATGTTACTTTTCCTAATATTTTTCCTACTGGCAATTCTTTTGGAATATATTTTGCTAATCTTTTCATTGCTTCTTTATCAATTCCTTTTCCTGCATGTATTAATAAGTCTCCTCTATATTTTGTTTGCCAACTTCTAAATTCATATCTTTTGTTACCTTGCATTATTAATGTTGCCCAAGGTTGTTTTATTGTTAATACTTTCATAATATTTTTCCTTTATTTTGTATTTTTTACTATATTGATATTTTTCTCACATTATTTTACGATACTTTTATAAATTTCGAGAAATTATCCTAATATTAATAAACTAGTTGTTCAAGAAGATTTATCGTTGAATCTTTTTTGTTTAGAACATCTCTCTTTCATATAGTTTTTTCGCAAAATCTTTATATTCTTCTAGTTCATCATTAATAAAGTCCATGTCTAATTCTTCTCTTCCCTCATCATTTGGACAATATTCTTCATATCCATATGTTCCCCCACAATCTTCTGGATATGCTCCTGATTTTGCCTTTATACACAATGGATATTCTATTTCTTCATTTATTTCTTTTTCTATTATTATATCATGTACCCAGTTATCTCCAAAATCATATATAAATTTCATTCTTTTATATTTTTTGAAATATTTATCTATTTTCTCTTTTCCAGAGTCTAATGTCTTTCCTCTTATTTCTTCTATTCCATATTCATCTTCTGCGGGTACTGCTATAAATTGTCCCTTTTCATGTAAAGTTGCACCTACCTCAAATTCATATAAGTGGTATCCGCACCATTCAAATGCAATTTCTATAATTGCTGCTAAGTCATTAAATGTTATATTTGCTGGTATTCGTAATCTTCTCCATGTTGGTGGATGTGATTCTCTTATTGTAACTTTTATTTCATAATATTTGTTCATAATATTTCTCCTCTCATTTTCCCCAATTATACCACTCCCTGTGCATAATTCCAACAAATTTATTGTTAAAACTTGTCTAACTCAGTCAACTCTCGCCATAATTGTGACCAAAGTGTGACATTTTCACTTGAAAACGCAAGAAAAAAGCACCTGCCAAAATCCAGCAAATGCTCCATTTTATTGTCTTTACAGAGTCTAGTATCAAATTATTGGTATCCGGGTTATGAGCCTCAATCTCCCTCAAATCCAATTCACTCTTCACATCGCTCAACCTATCCCACTACTCCTTCAAATCATCATTTATCAAATGAACCGGAAACTCTCCATCTCTCAAAATCTCCTTAACAGCCACTGGTAGCAAAGGATAATCCTCAATATTATTTAAATCTAACCATTCATATTGTAAATAATCCTTACCCTCAACATTCTTCAAAGTATATTCAATCTTTTTATCCTCATCATCAACAAATTCTACTCTATGTATAAACATAATCTCATGATATTTTGCACCTTTCATTTCAAAAAAGTTTTCTATTGTTGCTCCATATCCTATTATTTCTACTTTCTTTCCAGTTTCTTCTTCAACTTCCCTTTTTATAGTACTTGCTGAATCTTCTCCAATTTCAACTCTTCCTCCTATTAGTGCATAATGGTCTGAGTTTACATTTCTATGCACTAATATTTTTCCATTATGAATTATAACTCCTGCTGCTCTTACATTTAATTTGTAATCTTCAACATCTAATGTTAAATCCATATCAATTTCTCCTTTTCTTTTTTGTCGATTATAACATGTTTTTTTAATTTTCAAAATATTTTTTTAACTTTTTTTATATATTATTTTATCAATTTTTTATTGAAAATTTTGTCGAATTTTGTTATTAATTTAGTTTTTTTGACAAAAATAATCTCTTCACCATTTAGTATTAAAAAATTTATAAATTTTCCTTAATTTTTCTTACCTAAACTATTGACACCCCAACACAAAAGTTGTATAATAAAAAAGTCGATACATCGCGGGGTGGAGCAGTTGGCAGCTCGTTGGGCTCATAACCCAAAGGTCGGAGGTTCGAGTCCTCCCCCCGCAACCAATCATATCAATCCAAGCATTTGCTAATAATAGCAAATGCTTTTTTTATTTAATCATAATAACAAAAAAAGAAGCCTTACTCTTGTAAGACTTCTTTACTAATTAAATTTATTATTAATCATTTTCTTTAACTTCAACACTTGTATTTAAAACTGCATCCTCTTTACCTTGTTCACTTTCTTCTTGTTTTTTAACTGCATCTATAATCATAATAAACTTAACTTCACCCTCATTACCATCATTTAACATAGTAAAATTATTATATTCTTTTGATAATTCAGTTAATTTTTCTGTTCTTTCTGCAATATCTCTTAAGTCTCCGTTTATATAATTACAAATCTTTTTAATACCTTGTTCATTAAATGTTTGAATTCCTTCAGCTAAAGTTGTTGCTCCATCTGATAATGTTTTTGCACCTTCTGTTAATTGTCCGTTTGCTGTTGTTAATTGTTGTGTACTTGTGTCTAATGTTTGAATTCCAGATTTTAATGCTGTTGAACCTTTACTTAGTTTGTTTGCTCCTGCTGATAATGTTTTTGTTCCACTTACTAAAGATTTTGAACCTGCTGATAATTGATTTAATGCATCTGGTAATTTTTTAGATGCTGTATTTAATTGTCCTAATCCTGCATTTACTTGTGTCATTGCATTTCTTAGTGTTGTCATTCCTTTTGTTACTGTTGTTAAAGATTCTTTGCTACTTGAAACTTTTTTAGCTAATTCTTGTTTTTGTGTATCTGCTCCTGCTTTGTATTGATTGTATTTAGCTATTATTGTTTCATTAGCTTTTATTTGTTTTTCTAAATTTTCAATCATTGTTTTGTTTGCTGCTTTTGCTTCTTCTGTCGCACCTAATGCTTGTTGTACAGCTTTTAATGTTTTGTTGTTTGCTGTTAAAGCATCTATTGTTCCTTGGCTTGTTGCTGATAAGTTTTCTAATGCTGTATTTAATCCTTCATTTGATGTTTGTAATGATTCTACTATTGTGTTTACTCCTGTTACTAAACCTGGTGTTGTTTTTCCGTTTGCTTGTGTGTCATTTAATCCATTTAATACTTGTGTACTTCCTGCATATAATGCTTCTATGCTATCTGGCATACTTGTTAATTGTGAACTTAATTCTCCAATTCCAGCATTTAATTGTTCAGCACCATTTTTAAGTGATGTACTTCCTTGGTTGATTGTTGTTATTCCTGTGTCTATTTGTGAATAGTTTGAGTTTACACTGCTTACTCCTTCAGATACTTGGTTCATTGCGTTGTTAAATTCTTGACTTTTTTCTGAATAAGTTTCAGCTCCATCTTTTAATGTGTTTGCTCCTTCTTGAATTTGATTCATTGAGCTTTCTAATGTATTTACTTGTGCATATATTTCATCTAGTTTATCAAATGCATTTATGTCTTCTTCTTCTAAAACTTTTGGTGTAACATATGAGAATATACCATTTGTTTCAAAATCTGTTGCATCCATTGTTATTTCTATATTGCTTGGTATTTCAACTTCATCTGCTGAAACTCCTAAACTTTCTTGTAATCCTGGCATTGCCATACCAATAACTGTTGTTTTTGTTCCATCATCAATTACTTTTCCGTTTGATATTGTAATGTTTTGATTGTTTTCATTTTTTACTATTGTTCCAGCAACTACTACAAATGGAACATACATTTTTACTTTTTTACCGTTTACTGTAACTGTTCTTTCTTCTTTGTTTGTGTATTGTAATGTTATTTTTACTTTTCCTGATTTTCCAGCTATTTCGTTTGCTGAAAGTTCTTTTCCATCTAATTCATATTTTACTTTACATTCTATTGGTAAGTCTTTTTGACTTTCTCCTTGATAATATATGTCGTTTTTATTTGCATTCCAAGTAAATGTACTTCCATCTTGTGTGAAAGTTTCATCTCCACTTGTGTTTTTTACATTTAATAAGTCTGATAAATCTTTTATTAATTCTTCATTTTCTGTATTTTCAATATGTGTACTTACTATTGTTTTGTAATTGCTTCCTGAAGCATCTAATTTTGAATATACTGTTTCGTCTTTTGTATATGCAAAAACTGGTAAAGTATATCCAACCATTGAGCATAATAATATTCCAGATACTATTTTTGAAATAACTTTGTTATTCATTTTTTATTCCACCTTTCTTTATTTTAAATTCTTCATTCCAACTGTTGTTTTGCATATTACTTTGTCAAATAACATTAAGAATGCTGGTAATGCCATTATTACCGTAAACATACTTATTATTGCACCTCTAGACATTAGTGTACATAGTGAAGCTATCATTCCTATTTTTGAAACTACTCCAACTCCAAATGTTGCTCCAAAGAAACATAGTCCACTTACTATAATTGAGCTTATTGATGTTCCTAATGCTTCTGATATTGCTTCTTTTTTGTCTTTTCCTTCTTTTCTTAAGTTTATATATTTTGTTGTTATTAATATTGCATAATCTATTGTTGCTCCTAATTGAATTGTTCCTATTACTATTGATGCTATAAATGGTAATGTTGTATTTGCATATGTTGATATTCCCATATTTAAGAATATTGCAAATTCTATTACTACCATTAATATTACTGGTAATGAAATTGATTTTAATACAAATATCATTATTACAAATATTACTGCTATTGATACACTATTTACACTATTGAAGTCATGGTCACTTATTTCTACTAAGTCTTTCATTAGTGGTCCTTCTCCTGCTAGTAATGCATCATTGTCGTATTCTTTTATTATTGTATTTATTTTATCTACTTGTTCATTTAATTCATCTGTTGCTAGTTCATAGTCTGAGCTAATTACAACTAGTTGATATTTATCATTTTGAAGTACATTTCTTATACTTTCTGGTATTACTTCTTCTGGAATTCCATTATCTGCAAGTGTTGAATAACCTAATGCAAATTCAACTCCATCTAAGTCTTCTATTTTATCTAACATTTCATTTACTTTGTAGCTTGGTACATCTTTATCTATTAACGCAAGTTCTGTTGATACCATGTTGAATTTTTCTTCTAGTGTATTTGTTGCTTCTATACTAGGTAATGTTTGTGGTAATGTTTTATTTAAATCATAATAAACACTTATATTTGAGTATCCATAAATTGCTACTGGTAATATTATTAGGAATGCTACTATAATTGCTTTATAATGTTTTATATTGAAGTTTTTTAATTTTTCAAATCTTGGTAAGATTTCTTTATGTTTTGTTTTTTCTATTGCTTTGTCAAATATTAAAAGCATTGCTGGTAATACAGTTACAACTGAAACTACTCCTAAGAATACTCCTTTTGCCATTACTATTCCTATATCTTTTCCTAGTGTTAAGTTCATACTACATAATGCTAAGAATCCTGCTATTGTTGTTAGTGAACTTCCTACTACTGATACTAAGGTTTTTGATATTGCATGTGCCATTGCTTCATCATTGTCTGTGTAATTTTCTTTTTCTGCTTTATAACTATGATATAAGAAGATTGCAAAGTCCATTGTTACACCTAATTGTAAAACAGCACTTATTGCTTTTGTTATATAAGATATTTCTCCTAAGAATATATTCGAACCCATATTATATAGGATTGCAATTCCTATACTTGCTAAAAGAAATACTGGTGCTAGATATGAGTCTAATGCAAATTGTAAAACTATCATACATAATACAACTGCTATGACTACATATGTTACTATTTCTGAATTTGCTATGTCTTTTGTATCTAATACTAATGCTGACATTCCACTTATTTTACATTGTTTGTCTGCTATTTTTCTTAGTTGCTCTATTGATTCTAGTGTTTTGTCTGATGATATTCCTTCTTTGAATGTTACTAAAATTGCTGTATCTCCATCTTTGTATGCTATATCTTTTATATTATCTGGTAACATTTCTACTGGAACATTTGACCCTAATAAATCTGCTACACTTACTACTTTTTCTACATTGTCTAATTGTTTGAATTTGTCCTCTAATTTTTGTATATCTTTTGTACTCATGTTTTCTGTAATTACAATTGAGTATGAACCCATATTAAATTCGTTTGTTAATATGTTTTCACCTTGAACTGTATCTACATTGTCTGGCAAATATGCCAATATGTCATAATTAATTCTTGTTGCTTTCATTCCTATTACTGATGGAATTAAAAGTAATAATGCTATTGCAAGTATTATCTTTTTGTGCTTGCATATTTTCTCTGCTATTTTTAACATTTTTTCTCTCCCTTCCTTTTCCGGTCATAAAACAACTTTATGACCATTAGTCACTTTCTATATAATACTACTTTTGTGACCGTTGGTCAATACTTTTTGCAAAATTTATTAAATTTCTTGACCAAAAGTCAATTTTGTGCAATAATAATATTATGCGGGGTGTAATAATATATGAAAAATGATAAAGAAGAAAAAGAAAATAGATTATTAAATACAGCATTTAGATTATTTACTGAAAAAGGAATAAAAGAAACCTCTATTCAAGAAATTGTTGATAATGCTAGTGTAGCAAAAGGAACTTTTTATTTATATTTTAGAGATAAATACGAAATTAGGGATATTTTAATTGTAAAAAAATCTCAAAAATTATTTGAGGACAGTTTGAAGTCTCTTAGAAAAAATTATATATCAGATTTTTCTGATAGTATTATTTATATTATTAATTATGTAATTGATGAATTAACTAAAAATCCTCTTTTATTAAAATTTATTTCCAAGAATTTATCTTGGGGTGTTTATAATAAAGCGGTTTTAAATATATATGACAAAACAGGAAATGATACTAACAATGAACTTACTCTTCACGACTTATTTATAAATGGTATTAAGGAAAATAATATAAAGCTTTCAAACCCAGACGTAACTTTATTTATGATTATAGAGTTAGTTGGTTCTACTTGCTTTAATTCAATTCTTTATAAAGAGCCTTTACCTATTGAAGAGTATAAGCCTTATTTATATAAAACAATACGAAATTTAATAAAATCAGAAGAATAATATTTTATTTATTGGTGGAAGTATGAAATTTGTATATTTTGTGCTTCTTCTTTTCTTATTGCTATTGTACTTCCACGAACAAAAAAAGCTCTTGGATCTTTTGATGGGCTTACTAAAACTGGAACAATCTTTGTCCCTTTTACAAGTCCTAAATCCAATAGCCTTCTTTTTATATTTCCTATACATTCTATATTTTCTATTTTTCCATATTCATTTAATGGTAATTTATCTAATGTTGTTATTGTTTCCATTTTAATCCTCCAAAATACAATTCTTTATTATATTATATTTTGTCGAATTCTAAATGTTACTGTTCTCGCTTATGTTCTCTTGTGTAAATCTGTGCACCTGCATTCATTTCTTTTTCTACATTTTCTATTATTTGTTCTGTTGATATTTTGTCTTTGTATTTATCCAAATCTCTTAATAACTTATCTTTTATCTCTTTCTCTGTAAACACTTGATTTATTGATTGTTCTCCATCTTCATTTTCATAATTTTGAATTTGTTTTACATAGTAATCAATATTTATGTGTTCATGAGTTTCAGTATATTCTTTTCCATCAAAATCCTTTACATCTTTTGGCTCACACCCATTTTCTGTATGTTCTTCAATTTCATCTTGTACTTTATCATTTTGATAAACTCCTTGGTTTCTGTTAAATACTCTTCTTGTTTCTACTGGAATTTTTTTAGTTTTTGATGTTTCTATTTGAATACCTACATTTTCATTTTCTTCTTTTGTTTTTTGATATAAGAACATATTTACATTTCCCATATCATTTTCACACCCAATACTTGCCCCATTTGATTTTCTTGTATATACAGATTGGTCTTTGTTATCTCTTGTTGCTGTACTATCTGCTCTTACTTTTGTTTGTTCTCTACTTGCATTATTACCAACTGTTTTGTCCATTTCAAATTCATCATTTAAAACCTTTGCAGTTCCATCATTTTTCATTCCTACCAAAGAATAGGTTGTATTATTTATTTTTTCCTTTGATTTTTTTGAAATATCTTTAATATTATCTGAATATATTACAAATATACTATCATATTCTTTCAAATCAAGTCTTTGTGCTAAATTTTCTTTTCCATCAACTTTTGTATTTAAATCTACTTTTTGAATTCCATTTACTTTTACTTTTTCAGCTTGTTTATCTGTTAAACTATTTTCTTCTTTTTTATTTTCTTCTTTTTCTTCATTTAACTCTTCAAGTTCTTCTTCAGACATCTTATCTAATTCTGTTTGAGCCTCTTCCGGTTTTATTTCTTTACCTAAATATGCTGATAAAACTTCTGCTAATTCTTTATTTTGTAAATTATTTAAAGAATATTCATTTAGCTCTTTATCTGAAACTTTTTCTAATAAGTCACTTACTGCTTGCATTTTATCTGGTTCAGAATTTGCAAAATTTGATTGATAAATGACATCATTATTTTCTAATCCACCACCTATGCATTTATCTCCTAAATAATAATTTTTTTGTTCTGTTATTCTTTCTTTTCCATTTTCATCAATTTCTTTAATTTGTTTCTCCACTATGAAAACAGCATCAGAAATATCTTTTCCATTTACTTTGTCTTTCCAAGTGGCTTTTCCTACATATTTTATATCTTTAATTTCTACTTTTTTATTTTCTGTATTTTGTTCAGCTATTTCATTTTCTAAAGTATCTTTAAAACTTTGTTCTATATTTAAAATTTCTTTTTCTTTTTTATTCATAATAGCACTTCCTATCTATTAATTATTACATATTAATTGTACCCTATTACTTAATAACTGTCAAATTTTTCAAGTCAATTTTAAACTATTGACACATATTATATAATAGTTTAAAATATAATTATTAGATAGATTTTAGGGAGTTTAGATGGAAAGTTTATTACAAAAAATTTATAGTAATGATGAATTTATTCAAATGATAGATGACTTATTAAATAATGACACAGTAAAACAAATGAAAAACTTTAGGCAACATTATGAAACTAGCTGTTTTGACCATTGCCTAATAGCTTCATATTACTGTTATTTATATGGAAAAAAATTTAATTTAGATTATGTTTCTTGTGCTAGAGCAGCAATGCTACATGATTTATTTTTATATGATTGGAGAAAAAAACAAGATGATAGAAAAGGGCTTCATGCTTTTACTCATCCAAAAACTGCATATAAAAATGCTTCTAAATTATTTGCTTTAAATGAAAAAGAAAAAGATATTATTTTAAAACATATGTGGCCAGTTACTATTGCTTTACCTAAGTATAAAGAAAGTTATTTATTAACTTTCGTAGATAAATACTGTGCTTTAAATGAATCTTATCAAGAAATTTATAATAGATTTTGTCAAAAGAAATTATTTAGATATGCTTATGTTTTTTTATGTGTATTATTTATAAGGCTATAACCAATAATTGATTATAGCCTTATTTTTGTTATTTTTTTAATTCCTTATATCTTTTAATTTTCATAGTAGATGTTTTTTCAAATTCGCCATCTTTAATTTCAAGAGCTTTTACTGCTTTATAAGAATTTAATTTTTTATTTTCTTCTTTTATTTTTTTCCAAATTATATCATATATTTCTTGGTCTGAAATATCTCCATATAATTCTTTTATTTTTTCTTTATCTGGAATTACTCTTGCTGTTATTATTAATTCTTCCGCCTCTTTTCTACTATTGTTTTCTGGCTCTTTTCCATATACCATTACTTCTTTTATTTCATCAAGTTTTTCTAATAGCATTTCTATTTCTTCTGGATATATATTTTTTCCGTTTTGTGTTACTATAACATTTTTACTTCTTCCTGTTATGAATATAAATCCATCTTTATCTATGTAACCAATATCTCCTGAACGGAAATAACCGTCTGCATCTATTACTTTTTTTGTTTCTTCTTCATCTTCATAGTAACCCATCATTAAAGTTGGTGATTTTATTAATATATCTCCTTCTCCATTTTCATTTGGATTTTCTACTTTTATGTCAGCTTGAACAATTGCTTTTCCTGCTGAACCTACTGATGTTTTATATTCTGGTGTAAGTGCTGCAATTGGAGCTGTTTCTGTTAATCCATAACCTTGTAAGAATGTTATTCCTATTCCTTCTAACCATTCTCCAACTTTTTTGTCAATTGGTGCTGCTGCTGATACTATTATTCTTAATCTTCCACCTAAGTTTTCATATATTTCTTTAAATACTTTTCTTTTTATATCGATTCCTGTTGTTTTTAATGCATTTGTTATTCCAATCATTGAATTAACCATTTTATCTTTTTTGCTTTTTACAATTTTTTCATTTATTTTCTTGTATAAACTTTCTACTAATAGAGGAACTGTTAAAATTGCTGTTGGATGTGCTTCTTGTAAATTTGGTACTATATATCTTAAACCTTCACATATTGCTACTGCTGAACCAGTTGATATTGGTAACAAAAAGCCTATTGTTGATTCATAACAATGATGTAATGGTAATACTGAAAATAACATATCATTTGGATACAATTTAACATATGCTGATACAGCATTTATATTTTCTGCTAAATTTCTATTATTTAACATAACTCCTTTTGCATTTGATGTAGTTCCTGATGTAAAGAATAATATTCTAAATTCTTCTGGATCTATTTCTATTTTAGCGAAACTATTATTTCCTGTTTTTATAATATTTTTTCCTAAACTTATTAAAGCATTAATTCCTACATCTTTGCCTTCTAATGGTTTATCTGATTTCATCTCTATAAAATATTCGACTTCTGGAATATTTTCTTTTACTTTTTTGATATCTTCTGCTTTTTTAGGAGAATATATAACTGCACTTGCTCTTGATCTTCTTATAATATTTTCTAATTCATTTTCTGGTAATTCTCTATCTGTTGGTACAGCAATACCAACTCCGCATAGCATTGCCATATAAGACACATACCATCCGTATTGTGTTTCTCCAACAATTACAACTCTTTTATCTTTTAAATTTAATACACTTGTTAAAGCTGTTCCTAAACCAAAAACATCTTCTTTAAATTCTTTATATGTTGTTATTTTATATGGTGTTTTATGGTCAGGTTTTTCTAATATACAATCTTCTTCAGGGTATTTTTCAACTGAATTCAAGAAAAATTCTTTTACTGTTTTATAATGTGTCATATCCTCATATGGTGTATTTCTTTTTTCTTTTGAATTCTTTCTTTGTATTTTTTCATAATCAATATTATTTAATTCTTCTTCTACATTCATTTTCATGTTTTTAAATTTAATCTTTGGCATTTTAAAATCAATAATACTCATTTTGTTTACCTCTCTTTTATTAACTTTCTCATATTATATATAAATTCATAAAATTTTTCAAGTACATTTTATACTATTTGGTCAGTTTTCGTTATTAGCTGGTAATTTACGGTAACAGGAGGAGGTGATATGTTAAAATTATTGTTTTT
>OGYP01000383.1_pt1 | contig 21436 bp, 5 predicted proteins | sample 1576571 | NCBI WGS metagenome assembly OGYP01 (sample SAMEA3541559, study PRJEB24748) | human gut metagenome | biome: human gut; feature: human-associated habitat; material: faeces | place: China | collected 2012
CTCAGCTGGGAGAGCATCTGCCTTACAAGCAGAGGGTCACAGGTTCGAGCCCTGTTGTTCCCACCAAATAAAAAAGACATCCATATGGATGTCTTTTCTATTTTATAGAATACTTTCTGCTCGAAACTGTGACAAGATACTCCAAATTCTGCGAACAACGAGAGCAAAGAATTTGGGAAAAACAGTTCGGGGAACTGTTTTGTAGTATCTTTGTTTCTTATAAGAGCCCTGTTTAATTATTTTCTTTTGTTTATGGGTTAGAATTTTGCTCGAACATGTGACGCGTCAAAAGCAATTCCGTGTTTGAATGAACTTCTTTGAAATTCATAATAAACACTCTATTTCTTTCTCCTTTTCCCCAAAAAGCTTACGCTTTTTAGGGACCCCATAGTTCCAAATTCTGCGAACAACGAGAGCAAAGGATTTGGGAAAAACAGTTCGGGGAACTGTTTTGCAGTATCTTTGTTTCTTATAAGAGCCCTGTTCAATTGTTTCCTTTTTGTTTATGGGTGAGAATTCTGCTCGAACCTGTGACGCGTCCTCGTCGTCGCAAGTTGCATATCGTTCAAAATAACTTTAAGTTATTTTTCGCTCATTCCACTGCTCCGCCTCTCAAAATCTGTCGTACAGCAGTGCGTCGGATTTTGTATTACTTTTAATTCAGTTTATCAACAGTATAAAAGCCATCGGTTTTTAACCGATGGCTTTGTTTTATGTCAACCAAAATCTTATGCTGCTTACACCTTTATTTTATTAGTTTATAAAAAGCAAAAGGAGACGGTATTTCTACCGTCTCCCATAGCTTTATTTCAATGTCAGATTGAAAAGGCTGTATTAGTCTAAACCGCCCTCTACATCTTCTCTACCTGTTGTTGATGTAGTTACAACATCATATGTTTTGAATTCATCAATCTGTGACATTGGCTTTGTGTAAAGCTCTTTCATTGGTTTTCCTCCCAAATTTACCGGTGCCTTACCCCTGCCGATTAGGCAGAGGCAATAGCATCAATAAATTATAATTTGTTAGTGATAAGTGTAAGATTTAACTTCAGAAATTGCTTTCTTCAAAGTGCCATCAGCAGTCTTTGTGATAACAAATGCTGCAGCTGAAACCTTACCGTCTTTCTTAGAAAGACCATATCTAAGAGAAATATCTGCTGCTGAATTCTTAGTATAAGCAATCTTTACAGTACCTGCATTAGCGTCTGCACCCTTATTGCCAACATTATCAAGTGTGAGTTCAGAATCAGCTAAATTCTTACCATAAATGAAGCCCTGCTTAACTACTGTTTCGCCAGGAGCAACATTACGAGATGCAGCAAATGAAACCTGAACAGAACCAGCAATTTCATTTACGCCTGTAATTACAACTGTTGTTTTCTGCTCAACTACATTATCAACAGCTACAAGATTCATATCTGAACCGCAGAAGAATGTGTAAGTATCGCCATAAGCAACTGTTACACCGTCAACCTGCCATGCTGCAACGCCGTCCTTATGAACGCTAACCTTAGCGTCATAAGCAACTGTTGCAGGGCTTGCTGTTTCTACACCGTCTACTGTGAGAGTAGCACCTTCAGGAGCAGTTACTGTGTACTTAGCAACATCGTCCTTCTTATACTGAGCATAGATTGTAGCACCGTCTGTGAGTTTGCTGATTTCTTCTTCGTTCATTGACCAACCTGTGAATGTGTAACCAATAAGTGTTGGAGCTGTAGGAACCTTAATATCAGCACCGCTTGTTACAGGCTGAGTTGAAATAACATTACCATATGGGTCAACAAATACTACTGTGAATGTTTCATCAACCTTTTCAGCAAATACAGCTTCGTAAGTGATGTTAGCTGTTGCAACTGTTTTATATGTTTCATCAGTTGAAACAATCTTTGTGCCAACTTTCCAGCCTACGAATTCGCCTGTTTCAGTATTTGCCTTAGCAGTAAGAGTTACATCGTCACCAACTGCAAGTCTTGCGTTAGCGCCCTTTGTAGCATCAGCACCGTTAAGTGTTATTGAACCAAGTGTTGTTGAAGCAACTGTTACAACTACACCTGCATCAAGCTTAGTAACTGCATCTTTAAGAGCAGCTGTTGCAGCGTCTACATCTTCCTGTGTTGTGTAAGCTTCAACTGTAGCCTGAGCATAATCCTTAAGAGCTGCTGTTACCTTTGCATAAGAAGCTGCTGTGAAATCATCAGCTTTTACATTCTGTGCAGCTTCAAGTGCATTATAGTATTCTGTACCGTTAAGCTTATCAATCGGAAGTGTTGATACGTGACCACAAACCGGGCAAGTAGCTGTCTTAGAACCTTCTACCTTAATTGTAGGCTGAGTAACGGTTTCGTAATTAAGAGTACACTTATCTACTGTGTCGTTACCAACTTCAGTAAATACAAAACCATCCTGTGACCATGTATAAGTTGTTGTTGTATGAGTGCCGTTCTTATTATCGGTAATCTTAGCAGGAGTGTTAGCAAAGTTTTCAGGTGTTTCGCCCTTATTAACAGTTCTTTCTTTAGATGTACCGTCAATGAAGTTATAAGTATAAGTTTCAGTTGTAGGATTAGCTACAAGACCTTCAACTGCAGCTTTAAGTGCAGCTGTTGCAGCGTCTACATCATCCTGTGATGTGTAAGCACCAACTGTTGCTTCATCATAAGCAGCAAGTGCTTCTGTTACCTTAACATAAGAATCTGCTGTATACTTAGAAGCATCAGCATCCTTTGCAGCCTTGAGTGCAGCTCTGTAAGCTTCACCGTTAAGCTGAGCAATTACAGTACCTGTTGCGATTGTTTCGCCGCAAACATTACATACTGTATCACCTGTGTAACCAGCTTTGTTGATTGTAGGTTTAGTAGCGTTTACAACCTTTGTATCAGCGTGGTCACATACAAGCTTATCAATTGGTTTTGTATAAGTATTGCCACAATCAGGACATGTGTAAACATCATAACCTGCTTCTTTATAAGTAGCGTCCTTATGGTCAGTTACTTCGAATGGACATTCAGATTTTGCTACTACTGCTTCTTCAGTATAAGCAGCGTCAGCTGTTGCAGCTACAACTTCAGGTGTCCACTTGTAACTTGTTACTGAGTGATGATTTGAATCAACCGGTGTCGGAGCTGTTGTTGCTGTGTTAGCAGGAATTGTTGGCATTTCGCCATCATTTACAGTTTGAGTGGTAGGTTCACCACCATAAGGTGTAAATGTGATTGTGTGAGTTGATGGCTTAGGAGCTTCCTTAAATTCATTGAAGCCCATGAAAGTCATCTTTCTTGAACCAGGATGTTCTGTATCACCATCGTTAGTATTGGTAACTTCATTATATACATTCTTAGCGTAAGTATTACATTGGCTAAGCATTGTACCGTCATCTGTTGTTGCAACATACAATAAACTCGTAAGATCTGTTGGATTGTAAACATTAAATTCAATCGGATCATCAGTTACAATCTTAAATACGAATGTAGTAAGCGGAGCTGAATCAGCAAACGTATAACCTGAACCACCTGTTGCAGGATCTACGAAATATCCGTCAGGGTCTGATATAGCAGAAGTGTCACATTCGTCACAAGCAAAAGAGTATTCAATTATATTATATTTACCATTTTCATCATTAGCTGTGATTTTTGAATCGTTAGGATCAAGTTCTGGGTTAAAAGCATCTTTGGAAACACCTTGGGTGCACATTGAATATAATGGCAAATAATTTGTGCCGCCTTTATCTGCAACCCATGTACCACTGGCAGCAACTCTTTCACTTTCAGTACCGAGCTTATATACTGTCTTTCTGTTTGCTTTATAAGAATAAACACCAGCAGGCTCGATAGAATCACTGAACTGAATTTTAGACATAAAAGTTTTAATTTTTTTAATATTTTCAAGACTTAATGTCATTGTGAAATAATCACCGACACCGAGCTGAGTATCTTGTGAAAGCTTATCATAAGAAAGTCCAGCAGCGTCAATGTATGTGTTTGCTTTGTCCTTGTTGATAGAAAGAGTACCCGAAGTCTTATTACCATCAACTACTTTATAACTATAATCTACAGGCACACCGTAAAGAGAAGCATATGATCCAAAATCCGATGCTGCTGTGCCACAGGTTGAATAATCAGTAAAGCTCGTTGCAGATGCTTCAGTGAACGTACCAAAATACATTTTAGCATTTGGTTCATAATCACCAGGTGCTGCAAGTGCAGTGAAAGGAACTGATAAAACAACCATAAGAACTGACAAAATGACAGCAATTGCCTTTTTGAAAGTTTTATTCATTTTCTTTCCCCCTATTTATTACAAAGTTACATTTTTATACTGAATTTTTTTACCAAAGAAGGTCAAAAAAGTCGACTTATCTAACGCATTAATTACTTTGTCGCAATTATAATCACAATAGGCATTATACTTGCCTCCAAATGCTGTAGCAAATGTTGATTTATCAAGCGCATTAACAACACCATCATTATTATAATCACAAATGCAAACTGCGACAGTATCAACAGTCTTTGATTCAGAAACTACTAATGTAACCTTTCTGTCAATGGTGGTTTCACCACTAATTAACATTGTGTATTCACCCACCGGAATATCGGCAAGTGTATAATTACCGTTTGAATCTGTAACTGCTGTGGCAACGGCTGAGCCATCGGCAGCTTTGACTGTAAGATTTATATTGCCAACACCTTTGTCATTATATAATGATCCATCAAGGGAAGTAGCAATAGTAATCTTACCTGTTATATCACAACCCGGACCTTTCGGTGAAACATCACAGGTCATTAGATATAAAGAACCGTCATAATCATCGGCTTGCTTAACGAGTGCATACTCATCCTTAAGCCCATCATTATAATCTGTTAAAACAAAAGTCTCATTCGGGCTGGTTGAAACTGAAATTACATTTGATGCATCACATTTATTAGCAAAAGCAACTGAAAAAGTTGCAAGCAATGTGCCATCACTATTGATTGCTGAACAAGAGTCAGAATCAGAAACAAAGCCAAATACCAAATTTGAATTTTGTGTAATAGTTCCCATTGACGAAATGCCGGTAACTTCACCTGAAAGAAGCGACTTTGCCGCTGTATCAACAGTAGCATCTGCACTATACTTTGCAGTTACCTGCACAACCGATAACTCGGAAACACCTTCTAAATAGAAGTTTACATCGTAAGTACCGGCAGGCAATTCATCACCGTCATATTGTTTTCCGTCAGAGTCTGTATAAGTGCAATAAATATTTGGCTTTTCACTGCCAATAGTTGCACCGTATGAAGTATTAGGAAGGCACACGAAAAGTGCAATAAGCACCAAGAAAGTAAGTGTACCAATTACAGCACCTATTCTCTTTTTAACAAATGCATTTTGCATAGGTGTTACCTCCTTGCCAAGTAAATAAAATTTAGGGAGAGACGAGAGCGCATACAACACCAAATCAAACCTCGGTTATAAAAACGCAAAAGCGTAAAAGCAAGCTTTGAAGAAATGATATTGTAAAATCAGGGATAAACAGTGACTAAACGCAATCGTCTTTAACCTCCCAACCCTAAAAACAGGGCCGGTATATAAACGGGGATTACCCGATTATATCGAATTTATAAATAAAGTAACCATTATAATAAACGGTTACATATCAGGGGTATTGCTACCCCTGATATGATTTAATTTAATTAGTCGAGAGCAAGTGTAGCATACTCAACTTTATTACCAAAGAAAGCTGCAAATGTTGACTTATCAAGCGAATTGACGGCTCCATCACCATTTAAATCGCAATAGATATTATATTTGTCTTTATTTCCATATGCTGTAGCAAATGTAGATTTGTCAAGAGCATTAACTGTTGTATCACCGTTATAATTGCAGATACATACAGGAATTTCAACATTTGAAATATCTTTTGTACCACTAAGTGTTACAGTTCTGTTAATAGTTACATTCTTTCTCTGAATGGTAAGTTCAGTTGTACCAACAGGAACAGTAGCAGTAAATGAACCGTCAGCTGCCGAAGTAGCAACTACTTCGCCATTAGCAACTACATCAATACCAACAATACCCTTGGTTGATTTAGTACCCGTAGTGTTTGCTGCAATAAGAACCTTACCGCTTACAGTGATTGTATCAGCTGCTGCCTGCTTAACTGAAGGAGCAATTGTTACATTGCCATCAACCTTATATTCATAAGGGAATGCATTAACTGTTACCTTTTCACCGTTGATTGTAAGTTCATTAACAACTTGGTAACCTTCAGCTGCCTTAACATCAATTGTGATTGTTGAGCCGGTTTCTACTGAAACAGGAGCTGCGTAAGCATTTCCATTGATTGTTACAGTAGCACCTTCAACAGCATTAACTGTTACAGTGCTGTTTGTAACTTCAGCAGGAGCAAGAGCAATCTCTGCAGCCTGAAGTTCTGTATCAACAGTGTAGATATTTGTAAGTGAAGCATCGTAGCCCTTCTTATCAGAAAGAACAAAGTTAGCTGAATCCTTATGAGCATAATCGCCGTTACCATACTGTGCAAGAGCAACTGCTGCTGCAAGAGCTCTGACATATCTGGTCCATGATTCTGCAGAGTAAGAACCATCGTTTACAAGCTTACCTTCAGCATCCCACTTACCAAAGCGAGGAGCATTTGCTCCTGTTTTCTTTGCAACTGAAGCTTCAGTTGTTACAGTCTTACCGTCTTCAGCATAAACAGCCTTAGTAGCTGTAAGAGTTGAATAGATGTTGCCTGATGCACACTTGATTTCTTTTTCAAGCTGTGCACCCTGGTAACCACGCTCAACAGCTGCGCTTGCGAAGATATTGAAAAGTCTGGTATATTCAGCTACTGCTGCTGATGAAAGTGATGAATGAGTTACATAAGTATAAGACTTTCCGTTGTCAATGCAGTTTTGTACAGTTGATGCTGCACTTGCAGGAGAAACGCCTAATTCCTTCTTAACTGCATCTTCAGTTTTAGCCTCTCCGGTAGCTTCATCAATTACCGGTTTGCCATCTTTACCTAAAACAACTTTATCATAATGATATTCAAGATCAACAGTAAAGTTCTTTTCAATGTTTCTGGCAATGTCAGTCATCTTAGAGAATGTTAAGATGTTAAAGTTTGTGTCATTAAGACCGGTTCTTGCAACAGAAATGTTTTTGAATGCATTATCTGCAGCCGGCTTAAGTGTGTCATTCATAATGCTTGTTACATAGTTGATTCTATCAACAGCCTTTGCAACAGCACCACGGTTATCAACGATTGAACCGTCAGACTTAACTTCGTTAGGAACGATAGTATAATCTGTTACAGGGAACTTACATGACCAATCTTCATTTGAGTTAACCTTCTTGCCATCGGCATCACGGTATACATACTGAACCTGGTTGTAAAGAAGATTACCCTGTGAGTCAGTTGCCTGAGTTTCAGTAGGCATCTGGCAAGGATTACCTTTTGCGGTAATAGCATTGTCCCAAGTTGTTTCATAAACAACTGAGTTAGCAAGATAGTATTTACCATCTGCATTCTTAATTACTTTGATTCCGGCTTGGTCTGTTGTACGAACGCTTCCATTATCATCAGAAAGAGCTAATGGTGAATAGATTGGCATTGTACCTGCAGCATCGAAGTAGTAAACTCCTTCAACACCGCCTACTTTACCTGAACCGTCAGCAAGAGCTTCGCCACCAACATAAGCGTTAGCCAAAACATCCTTTGGAATTGTATATTCTTTTCCTTTAGATGTTACTGTTGGAGCAGATTTTGTATAAGGAACATAAGCTAAATCGCCAAACTTTGATGTAACTTCTTTAGTTGTTGCTGTGAGCTGAGTCTTATTGTTAATGCTCTGTGCAAAAGCAATTGTCATAGCAGATGACTTAATAGAAAGTACATTAAGAAGAGCCTGCTTAGCTTGCTCGAAAACAGCTGAGTTAGTAAAGTCAGAAGGCTTATACTGTGATACAAGTGATGCCAAATTATCATAAGCAGTATTCATACCGCTGAGCTGGCTGGTATCACCTACAAGGATAGTAAAGTGAGCATAAGCTGACTTAGAACCATTGTAGATACACATATCAACTGGATATTCGCCGCCTTGAATGTTGGTTTCACCATCATAACGGAACGGTTGAACTTCAAGAGCAGATTGATTTGGAATCTCCTTCTTCTCACTTTCAATGTAGAAACCAGGAACTTTGGTGTTACCCATTGAAACAATGTTGAAGAGGTTATCGTAGTTAATCTGACCACCATTGTTCTGCAAATAAACTGATTCGTAAATATCACCGTCACCAACATGGTAACCTGCGATAATATTTTTAGCAATAGCTTCAGAAAGAGTGTAAACTACATGAGTTCTTGTCTGAATAGCCTTAACATTTTCAGCTGCGATGCCGTCCGGGTTAGTTTGAGCTTTAACTGCTTCGATTTCATCGCTTGTGTAACCCTTATAATAAGTAATTTTATCTTTGTTACCTGGTGTTGCTTCTGTTACCTCGTTACGGTTCCATTCACCGAATTCACCTGAACCAGGAGCAGTTTCAACACGGTAGTCATACATATTATACTTAAGAAGGTTACCGTTTGTCTTATCCCAAGCAGGGATAGCGTTTGCACTGGTGATGTTTACTGTTGTATAAGCAGCATTTTTATCATACTTTGTTACAACATTATTTGCATCAAGTGTGTTTGACTGATAATTTGAATTTTCATCATAGAAGTAGATACCGTCAACTGCTTTTTTACCTTGTGCAATCTTATTTCTGTTACTTCTATATCTAACTGAATATGTAGAAATATCAGCAAGGTTTGATGAATCAAGTACCATGTATTCAGGATAGTTAGCAACAAGAGTATTATCACTACTAAATTTAGATGTTGATTTTACATAAGCACCCTCAACACCAACTGTTTCATCAGGTTTATTTGTATCATGCAGGAACTGCTTGTTACTATTATACATAGCTTCTTTCCAACCTGTTGCGGTTGTCATATACTTATAAGCTGAAACATTATTATCAGCTGCAACAACTGTGCCATCTTTAAGTACGATGTCGTATACAAACTGAACTTCAACTACATTTGATTCTCCTGCTGCTGAGTCGAAAGTAATAGGAAGTTTAGGTGTTACTATTGTTTCGTTAGGAGCAATAAGACCTGATTTGAGTTGAGATGTAATATCTTTTTGTGCGTTGTCACTGCCAATATAAGTAGCTGACTTAAGCTTGTAATAGTAACGAGAAAGTTGAACAAGCTGTCCATTAGAGATATATGCACGGTTAAGACCTGTGCAGTTATTTGTAAATGAAACTGTATCGCTGCAATCGCCGCCTGCTGTTGTCTTCATAGAAGGTGTAGCAAAGTTTGCTGAAGCAGTCTTAAGCTGCTGAGTTCCGATTGGAGTGATAGCTTCAGGAACGAAAGAGTTAACTGCTGAAAGAGCAAAGAAAATACCTCTCATTACTGAATCGCCATACTTGTTAGCATTACCCTTGGTGCTGTCTGCACCATAACCGGTGAATTCAACAAAGTTGCAAATAGCCTTTTGGATTGCACCGATGTCAGTACCGCCGGTACCTGCAAGAGTGCCAACCTGAAGTAAATCATCAAATGGCTTGTTGTCACCGTTTGACTTAGGAACTACGGTTGTGAAATTCTGCGGCTGTTTAGAATAACGCTTACCGAAGAGACCGTTGATAAGGTCAGCAAGCAAATCATAAACAGTATTTACAAAACCTTTTGACTGAATCGGTTCAGCAGATACGATTGTGATAAGTTTGTAAACGAAATTAGATACGCCACAGAAACCGCTGTCTTTCTTATCTGCAATATTAAGAATTGAAAGAACTACATCGTTCCAGATAAGGTCATGTGAATCGAACTTACCGTATTCCTTGCCTTGGAGTGTACCAAGAACAGGGAAGAACTTGTTAGCGACTTTATCAATATTTTCCCAAAGGTCATTTGTAAGAGCACTGTTACCGTTTTCATCGCAAATACCGAGAAGAGCTGCAACACCCATTGCTCTTTCACCTGAGTTAGTTGACTTCTTCATTGAGTAATCTCCACCGTAGTAAAGAACTACTGAATTCAAGAGGTCAAAAATTGTAGCATTTGAATTAACAGGTTCGTTTTCTGTCTTCCAAGTTTTGCCTTGGTATGATACAGGAACATATCCTTCAAGTACATATGCAACTGCATCACGAGCCATAGGAAGAATTGTACCTTCAAGTGTTGCGGTGATTGTACCGTCATTGGCTACATTTACAAGTGATGAATAATCCTTATTAGGAAGTACGTATGATAAGTATTCTTTAAGGCATACATAAGCAACTGCTTCTGCATCCTTACAACCATCCCATTCTGCTGGGTGGATAATATCTTGAAGTTTGCCTGCACCAAGGTTAACCTGGCCGATACAAGCAACAAGCATAGGAACCATTGCTGATTCAAGATTTGCTTCTGAAAGAACAGCATTAGTACCGTTAGCATCATAGAATGCCTTGAGAATGTTAGCGTCAGTAGCATCTGCTGTGTACTGAACCATCTTAAGTGCATTGCCAACGAGTGTTGAAGTGATTTTCCTGATTGTTGCATCATTGATTGATTCAACACCGTCTGCCTTTGTAGTTTTAGATTTTGCCATTTCCGGACGATTGCCGATAATGTTATCTCTTTGTGGGAACAAATCATTAACTGCTGCAACAAGTGCATCGTTAAAGCCTGCTACCATTGAACCGTAATTTGAATATTCATTATTAAAGAAATCGTCAATATTCTTTGTTCCGGTTTGTGCAAAGTAAAGGTTGATAGGACCTGTTTGCATATTGAAACCGTAGTCAGCAAGAGGACTGTATCTTAACTTAGCAAAGAGCTTTGTTTCATCAATATCTGACCACTTGCCTTTTGATGTTTCAGCAGCTGCACGGTCAAATGAAAGCTGTTCCTTAGCTTTTGCAATAAAGTCATCTGCTGATTTATCGCCATAAGCTTCGTAATTAGCTTCAGCCCATTGGTTAATCTTTTCCTGTGTATAGTTAGAAGCAATATCGCTTGAATTCCATTGACCCTTTTGGTCGAAATAATAATAGTATGCATTATCAAGATTTCTGTCACCCTGGGTGTTTACATGGAGAAGCTTTATTGAACCCTTGAGAACTGTATCCCAAGCAAGATCAAGTGCTTTATAACCGAATTTGAAAAGAGAATCGGTTGGCTTAAATGTAATCTTTGTTGTTTGCTCTGTTGCATAACCGTTTTTATCCGGATGTCCATAAGCAAAAAGAAGAACATTAAGCGGATTGCCGTCATCATCTTTAAATTCGCTTGAATATACAAGGTTAGGGTCATAACCGAGTTTAGCAGCGGCTGTTGCATAATCCGAGCCTGACTTAGTCATTTCAGCCTTGATTTCAAGATAACGAGTAGCTGATGTGTTCTGAATAGGCTTGAGTGAGCCATCTTCGTTCTTTTCATTATATTCTTGGTTATATGTAACGAGAACGCTTATCTTCTGAAGAAGCTCGGTAGAGAGCTTATCGAAAAGCTGGTCATCATATACCCATTGGGTTGTACCATTTCTGAAATTATCAATTTCATCCTGTGTATACCATTTAGTATAGTTGAAAATAAGCTGCTGAACAATGTTATAAACAAGGTTTTTAGCATAACTTTCATCGCTGAAGCCTAATGGACCTGCAAGAATCTTGTAGATATTAACCGCACTCTTAAGAACACCGAGGTTGAAATCACCTCTTAATACCTGACCGATTACATCCTTACCGGCATAGTCAGCTGAGTTGATTTGAAGAAGAGCAAGAGCTCTCTTAACAATCTCAGTTGATGAATAGTTTTCTCTTGTAACATGCCAGAAATTCTTGCTGGCATCACTTGAAGCTAATGATTTAAGCTGAATGTTACCTGCATCACCAACATAACTACCATACTTATAAAGAAGACCTGCAACACTCTCAAGTGTAAGCATTACATCGTCAACGCTGTCAAGCTTAACTGTTAAGGTATATTTAATAATACCGAGCGCGTTGATATTAAGATGCTTATTAACGCCATCCCATGTCATATACTTTGTAATATCGGATGGGAGATTTGCAAGAAGGTTGTAAACTGTTGGAGCAACTGTAGGAAGCATAAGGTCCGCATAGTCAAGCAATGCTGTTGCGGCTTGTTCGTCAGAAAGAATATTCCAAGCAAGGTCGTTATATTCTAACGCGTCATCTGTGTACTGCTTTTCTGAACTAACAGGTGCAGCGTGAGCTGAAAATGCACATGTTAAGCAAGAAGCAGCCATAAGAACAGCCATAAACAACGCAAGCAGCTTATGGGAAAACTTTTTTGCTTTCGTTTTCATTTTTTACCTCCGTAAAATTTTAAAAAATTTAAAGTGAAGTGTTAACATATTGTGCGTAATGCCCGTCGCAATCTCTGACCATCAGGCAATCTGAATTAGAATGAAGGCTCATTACAAGCCACAGCATTAAATTGGCGCAATATGTGCTTTAAACACATTATAATTATTACATACGGCCACCCGAAAGTCAATAAATTAAACCTACAATCCTCATTTTTGTAACTTTAGCCAAAAACGACTTCGTTTTTTTGTCACTCTGCACAATTAGTTTACGAAAATTTTACAATTTGTTAATAATTTTAAGGAGAAAAATAAGCTTTTCACGGCGAGTAAAGCGACAATACTTTACACAATTTTTACATTTGTAAAGGCTTCAAGCTTTACATTTTACAAAATTTTTAATGCACTTTTTCTCTGTTTTATCCGTTTTTCAGTTACTCTTAATAAAATCGACGCTTGTTAGACATAATTTCCGATTAAGTCCATTTACAAGCATTCCGTTGTCAAATTCAAAACGCAAAATATGTTGAAATTCACAATAAATTCAAAATATGTTATAAAATTATTGACTTATTAGATTTTATTTGATATAAATATATTGTATTTGTTAATACGCGTGTGGATATCCTGCGCCTAAAAAGCAGTTTTTGTGTAGAAACTGTGTAATAAACAAATACTGCTCGGCGCATAATCCAAAATGCGTTACCATACGACAAAGTTCGTAAATCATATTGTAAAGGAGAGAAAATTTATATGAGAACGAGCAAAAAAATACTCAGCTTTTTCTTAGCTGTGGTAATGGTCGTGACCACTTGTTCAGTTGGATTTACTGCATTTGCAAAAAACAGTAATGACAACCCATTGTGGAACACTTCCAGCGTTAATGCTTCATCCGCATATAAAACCGTCAATGGTTTGGCAGATGAGCTTCCGTCCCTTCTCATGGGTATAGACGCAATATCAAAAGTAGTCTATAACAAAGGGGCAATCAGTCTTGGTACAACTTCAGACAAGTTGACTAAAGACCAGAAAGAATCAATTAAGGAGAATACGACTCTTCCTGAGATGTTGCAGGCACTTCAGCCTACGCTTATCAATGCTGTCGGCAAAATGGCTGTATCTACAAGCCAATCGGAATTTGTCACAGACATTATTGGTGAATCATCATCAAATGTAAGCAATTATGACTACCTCAACAATTTCAGCGACGACATCAATTTCTTCCAGCTTGCAGGTATGTGCCATAAGCTCATTTATGACGGTGTAAGCAACATTTCTGCAAACAAAGAAACAAAGAAAGCACTTGAAGATATTCTTTATGGTGCAGGCGATCGCAACCTTGAGGGTAAAGCAATCAAAAAAATCACTGTTGACTCAACAGGTCAGCACAAGCACTATGTTAACATTAAATACAACACCAAAGGTTTGTGGTATTTAACAACATTAGTAGATTCAAATACTTCTACTAACTTTGATATTTCCGATGCTGTTGATAATATTTTGCCTGCAATTGCACAGCAATATGACGATCAAGTTGCAGATGGTAAAATCAAACCTGTTGAACTTTCTTCAATCACAGATATGATGGATTTTAACGGTGACGGCGGACCTGTAAAAATAGGTGAAACATCTATGATGGCAAGCCTTTCACAGCTTAAATCCGCAACCTACACACTCACAGAAGATCAGCAGAAAACCGTAAATGAAGTATGCAGTTACTTAAACAATTACTATAAAGTTTTTGGTATTGATCTTAATGCCTCTGATGTTGCTGATTGTATTTACTATGCATATTCACCTCAATCAGATACTTTCACAAATATGTTTGGCGGTAACTTAGCAAGAACCATGCCTTACATTAGACTTGCTGTTGACGGCGGTGCAGATTTCAAACTCTCTGCTGATTCAGATTTCTTTAATGACCAATGGAACCCAAAAGTTACATCTCCTACCGGAGACCCATACACCATTGAATCAACCGGTATTAAAACTTTTAAAACTGTTGACGGATTATTATCACAGATTGAGCCATTCTTTGCTAAAGCTCTCGGATACGACAGTCTTGACACTGCAGTAAGCGAAATGCTCAGCAGAGATAGTGTATCCACAGATGCATTATCAATATCTTCTGTAAAGGATTATATCACAAGCCTTTATATCATATTATCATACGCTTCACTTGTTGATGATGTAAATGGCGGCGGACGACAAAACGCTCCTTATGCTCAATATATTTTAAAAGGAGCATTGGTTGACTTTAAAGGACTTAAACTTGAAGATATAAATCAAGCAGTTGATAAGGATATGCCTGCGGGCTTCAACTTCTACTGGCAAGACGGAGATGAATTCTTCCTTACAGATGATGAACTTGAGCAGATGTATTCAATTTTGAACTTGGTTGCTACTCAGGATAACAATTTCCCTGAAACAATAAACGGATATTTTGCTGACGGTAGTATGAAGTTTAATGATACAGACGGTTCTAAAACTTTCATTCTTCCTAAGAATCTCAGAGATACAGCCACAATTGAATATTTTGCTACATTCTTGAAGATGTACAGCAGAAAGAATAACAACTCTGATGCACAACAGCGTAACAAGGTTATCAACTTGTTTGCAGGTAACTGGATTAGCAACAGAAGCAATAAAACAAGTGATTATATTCAAAATGCTACTCTTTTAGATACAGAAAATTCAGATCCTAACACCGGTATTTATGCATACAAGCATACCGGCAATACTTATTCAAAAGCAGATTTAAATGAATGGGTTAAATATTCATATATGTCAACTCTTACATCTTATTTTTGCTCAAAAATAAGCACTGCGTCTGACGACTTAACTTATGATAACAATTCAATCAAATGTTCTTTGGATATTAGCAAGTTTATCAATGACTATGTTAAAGAACATCTTGATACAACAGGTGTAACTCTTACAGACGCTCAAAAGCAGCCTGTTATCAACAATGCACTTGCAGCTCTTTACGGCAACGGTGGTACACAGCTTACAAATATAGTTCTTAACTCTATTATTTCCACATATCTCGATCCGAGTTCAACAATAGGTAATATTATCGACGGTGCTCTTGACGAACTTGCTTCAACAAAAATTGACCTTGTCAAAGCAACTTACAATATTTGGGCTAACCTTATTGAATCTCCGGTTGAAACAATATTCAATCTTCTTCCGCTTGTTGTTGTTCTTGTAAACGAAGTACTTGAACCGATATTCTTCAGTGCTAAATCAGGTGAAACCAAGCAAAACAATATGCTTTATAACTTCACACATGACGGTCTTCTCTATGACTTAACCGCTGATTACGGCTCATACATCGGTATTGACACACTTGCTTGGGACCTTAATGAAATGCTTCCATTGCTTATGCATTGGCTCAAGAATGACGGTTCTTATGACAAGATGGGCGGTACATATTGGAATAACGGTTCTGAAAAGAATTTCAAAATCACCAAATATACCGATTTATCAGGCGGACTTGATAAAATTTCGCAAAAGAATATTACAACAAATACTGTTATCAGCAAACCGGCATATGTTACTAAATATGAAAAGATTGTTGACAGTAAAGGCAACGAAATCACTTCTAAAGTTGTAACAGAAAAGAAGACAAAAACAGAAGTGGATGAAAACGGTACTGCAAAGACAGTTGAATATACCGAAGATGTTACATACTATACATATAACGGTGTAACAAGCAATGATATTTCAGTAGCTCTTGCAAAAGCTCCGACAAATGCTAAATTTACTGTTTACAGCAAATATGAAGCAAAAGTTCCTTACATCACAGGAATTTACATTGCCGATAAAGCACTTAGGGACGCTAAGCTCAGCGGACTTGATAAGGTTCTTAAGAAAGCATTTACAGATGATAAAGGCGTTCTTTCAGATACAAACGCTCAGCTTGCAACCGGACTTGCAGAAGTAATTAACGAACTTGCAGGATTATTTACAACAGCAGTTGACACTTATGTAAAAACCCCATCACTCAGAAATCAAGTTAAGGGTAAAGATAACAACGGAAATATTGCTAACAGCGGACTTAACAACTTAATGGTTGCTATTCCACAGCTCTTCGATATTATGGAAGACCTTGGAGCAGATAAGTACGGTGTCAGCAAAAATGCATGGAAATACTGCTACGACGGTAAATTTAAAACTGAAGAAATTACAGTATCGGGTAAAACCTATACCGCTGTTTCTAACACAAAGGTAACTGAATTCAAGTCATATGCTCAAAATCCTGATTCAACAAAGATTTTTGATACTTTCGTTGGTATCTTTGTAGAAGATTGGCTTGATGCAATCCTCGGTCTTGCAAACAATGTTATTGATTCAGACAACAGCGCATTTGCAAAGAACCTTCCTATCATTACAGGTGTTCTTCAGTCAATCGGCGGATTTGGCGAAACAAGTGCACTTACAGACTTGTTTAACAGCATTTTCCAAATCACCCGTGAAAGCAAATACAGCTTTACATTTGAAAAGCAGGCAAGCGGATTTGTCGGACTTGATAAAGACAATGCTTACTTCCTTATTACTAATGTAAGCAAGCTTGTAGATGTAATTCAAAGTCTTGTTAAATCATTTAAGAAGACTGACAATACAAATAAAAATACAAATAATAATACAACAACTGCTCCTACACAGGCAGTTCAAACTCCTAACTCATCAGTTGACATTTCAGCGTATAAGAGCAAAGATGTTAAGAGTGTTGACAGCACAATTGAAAAGCTTGATAAAGCATTGTCATCTCTCCTTGCTGATTCAAGAATCAATGGCTATTCAATCAACAAAACAAATAATATTATTGTCGGCGTAATTTCATTACTTTCAAATTACATCGGTGCTAACTCAGCAAATGCAGTAATAGATTTACTTAATACCTATTTATATTACCTTAACGGTGAAGATTCACGCTCAGCTGATTCTAACGGTAATGTTAACCCTAAGGATATCTACACAAATGAAGGACTTACCACAGTAGTAGTAAGAACTTATGCACTCATTGAATCACTTGTTGCAAACCTTACTGATAAGTACGCTTATTCATACACAGGTGCAAACAATGTTTCAGCTAAATACAATCTTATCAGCGAAGCAGTTAACGGACTTATTTCTCCTGACTCATTAGCTGTAAGAATTAAAGACACAGATATTAAGAATGCCAGCGGTAAACTTAAGAAGCTTGCAAGCTGGAGCGATGCTGTTAATGACAACGGAACACTCAATGTAAGCATTAACTGGGGTGTTTCAGCCGGCAACAGAGATGAGTTTATGAATGGTCTTTCAACATCACTCAGACTTCTCACATCTATTATCGGCGTACTTCTTATTGACACAGGCATTTACGAAAATGCACTTTATCCGGTTCTTAATACAATCGCAGTAAAAACAGGCATCACAGTTGATACTCCTGAAAAGTTCGCTGACAAGAGCAATCCATACCGTGATGAAGTATTTGTAGGAATTGTTAACCCAATCGTTGCATTACTTGACAAATTCTTTGAAAAACCTGTAACTACATTGTTGAACCTTGTATCGGCTATCGGTGTTATATTAGATGACACAACAGCTCCTACACTTGCTTCAACAATTGCAAACGCCGTTAAACCTATTTCAAATGAAGTTAACGGACTTGCAAAAATCCTCAGAATAAGCAATGGTACTCTTGGTGCAACATCACCTACTCTTGCTTCATTCCTTGAAAACATTGCTACTAAAACATTCGGTAAATTGGTAACAGTTAATGATAAGCAGGAAATCGGTATTGAAGTAAAGGGATACCTTCTTTCAGGTAATAATATTATACCTATTATAAATACACTTCTTGCTAAAACAGGCATTAAGCTTAATAACATTAACTGGAATGCACTCGGCAAAACAGCTTCTCCTGCTCAAACACTTCTTTATGTTCTTGATTATGTAATTGAATTCGTAAAGACAAACAATAATCTTACCACAATCATTCAGTTGATTATGGGCAACAACAAGATTAGCAAGGGAATTCAAAAGCTTATCAAGTACATCGAAACAGGTAAGCTTGACGCTATGGGACTTCTTAAAGTTATCGGCAAGCTTCTTGACTTCACTCAGTCACCAACAGAAGTTTACTGGACTTATAAGAATTACAAGGGTACATCATTAAACTTTAAGTATCCTGACGGAATTACAGCTTTTGATGCAAATAACGCTGTTTCACAGCTTGACACAGCAGTTGATGCAGTTATGGCTCTTCTCGCCAACTTCGGTGTAGTTAACGCATCAAATCTTAAGAGCATCGTCAGCGGATTGGCATTTACAAACGCTAACCTCACATCTCTTGCAAAGGCACTTTACGGTGCGCTTGATACCAAGAAGATTTCACCATATCTCAATATGGTAGGCATTGCAGTATCACCAAAGGGTGTTGCTAATCTCCTTGTAGATAAGAGCTATGGCAAAACTTACACTTCAGCAGCCAACACACTTAAGAAGGCAAAGAGCTGGAAGAAAGTTAAAACAATTAACTGGGGCTTCAAAGATGGTTCAGCAAAAGCAGAGCAGGGCTTTATCAATGCTCTTGCAGCAATCCTCCGTCCTGTAAACAGTGTTCTTGCTGTATTCCTCAATGAAGGAAAGATTGACCTCAGTAATATCAATATCAAGAAGGCTTCAACTTCATTTGATATTAAAGACAGCAACGGTAAAGTAACAAGCAAAGTTGCACTTACTTATATGCTTAAGAAAGGCGTTCTCACTCTTACCCTTAAGGATGATATGAACCCTGACTCCAAGCTTTCAACAATTAAGCTTGATCTTAACGCTCTTAATGTAGGCGTTAACGGTATTAACGGTTATGAAGGCGCAATTGTTCCTCTTCTTGATGTTCTTCAAGTAAGCAACAGCAAGATTAAAACATTTAAGCAGTATCAAAAAGATTGCATGAAGGCTAAAGATAATGTAATTCTTGATGTTCTCAATCCTCTTATGAGCTTTGTAGATACACTTCTTGATAAGCCATTTGATACACTCACATCTGTTCTTCCAAACCTTGCATACTTTATTGATAACAACGGCATAGGCCAGTTACTCGATAATCTCATTGCTCCTGTTACAAACATTCTTAAAACTGCTAAATCAGCAGGTGTGGATGTTGATAAGATTCTTACAATGGTACTCGGCAAGGACCTTGGCAAAGTTGTTACAGACGCACTCAAGGTTAAAGGTGTTAAGCTTAACATCAAACTTGCAGACCTTAAGTCTTGCAACATTCAAGATATTGTAGTTCCTCTTCTTAACTCATTACTTAAGAAGACCGGTATTAAGCTTCCTGAATTTAAGTGGTCAACAATCGCATCACACGGTAAGGTTGTTACATCTAAATCAATGGTTAAGAATGCCGAAGGCAAGTTTACAAATAAGGAAGTAATTGCTGATAAGGGCGAAGTTCTTGTTGCAGTTCTCCGTTATATTGCAGATACTCTTGTTAAGAACTCAAAATCTATCAAATCACTTATTACTTCAATTAAAGCTATTAAGAGTAATGATATGCTCAAATCTATCATCTCAAGTGTATTCACTACAATCGGCCTTGCTGATAAGGATGATATTGTTCGTGCAGTATTCTACTTCTTAACAGGCGAACCTACTAATGCATTCTGGGATTACACAGCTTATAAGACAGGTTCTTATGACTTCTCTTATCCTGAAAGTGTTGATGTTGACTTCCTTAAGAATCTTCCTCCAATGCTTGACGGACTTGTAGGCGGTTTGGTTGACGGCGGTCTTACCAAGTTAATCGGCGGTCTTATCTTCAAGGATGACATTATTAACTCACTTCTTACCGGACTTTACGGTGCAATTGAAGGTGTTAAGGTTGGCGACGGTTCACTCGTTTCTCTCCTTGCACAAACTAACATTGACTTCTCAACAAGCAATGTTGCTAAACTTCTTACAGATGAATCTTACGGTCAAACTTATGCTGCAAATGCAAGCGTAATCGCAAAGGCAGGTTCATGGTCAAAGGTTAACACAGCATCACTTAAGTGGGGTGTTAAGGATGCAGATACATTCTTCCACGCACTTGTTGCAGTTCTCCGTCCTATCTACGGTGTACTCGATGTACTTCTTAATGATGCATCACTCGGAATCTTTGACATAGTAAGAATTCCTGGTTCAAACGGTTATACATCATCAATCGTTCCTCTTATGGAAGCATTCTCAATGTATAACATCAAAACTCAGTATCAATACAGAGAAGATATAAACGAAGCTTACGATAATATTCTTCTTGATATTATCAATCCTCTTTGGGATAAGGTTGAGGATATACTTAATGCTCCTCTTGAAACATTGTTTGCAATGCTTCCAAACCTTGCACTCTTCATTGGTAATGACGGACTTTGCCAGATTCTTGACAACCTCCTCACTCCGATTTCAGCTCTTGTTGATGCTATCAAACCAATAGTTGATCTTAATACTCTCTTACCTGCACTTCTTAAGGCACTTAAAGTTGACCTTAATGCAATTCTCGGTAAGATTGGTGTTACAAACTTCTCTCTTGACATCTATGACCTTAATGCAACACTTAAGCCACTCCTTGGCGGTGACGCTATTATTCCTCTTGTAAATAATATCCTTGGTCTTATTAAGATTAAGGGCACACCACTCGGAATTAAGCTTAATGATGTAGATTGGTTGAAGCTTGCAAGCCACGGTAAAGTAATTACAGACACTTCACAGGCTGCTACATACGGTGCAAGAATTTATGTTGAAGGTGATTCATCAGAAACACTCATTGCAGTACTCGGCTACTTAATCGAAACTGTTAACACAGGCGATAACTTCAAGAACATAAGTGATCTTATCACAGGTCTTGTAGGCGGTAACGAAACTGTATCCGGAGTTGTTAATCAGGTTCTTCCTGTTCTTCAGGGTGATACTGATACAGTTATTGCTTCTCTTGTAGACCTTCTTCAGACAATGGCATAAACATAAAGTTTTAGCCGAAATAAAAATCAGGGGCAACTCCTTTGGGAGTTGCCCTTTTTGACTGTCGATAAAGTGGCTAAAGCGCGCCTCGT
>OGYP01000392.1_pt1 | contig 21251 bp, 22 predicted proteins | sample 1576571 | NCBI WGS metagenome assembly OGYP01 (sample SAMEA3541559, study PRJEB24748) | human gut metagenome | biome: human gut; feature: human-associated habitat; material: faeces | place: China | collected 2012
CAGTATCAGTTTATAGAATAGAACAATATGCAGGCATTATAGTTGGTTTCTTTGACATCAACATAATATACTCTAAGCAAAGAATGTAATATTAAGATGATAAGAGAAGAGGCAGACAATTGCTGCTTTAAAGACATTCAGACCATAATAAATGTTACAGTAAAGATACAGTAGAAATGTAGTCAAATTAAAAATACATTAAAAATACAAAAAAATAATTAATTTTTTTATTGACAAATTAAAATTAAGAGATTATCTTATTACTTAATTCAATAGTCAAATGCGAAGAACAGGAAATGATCCTTGTAAAAAACACTTTCTAATCCCCATCTTCTTGCCCTTTAGACAAGAAGCATTCTTCACCTTCAGTTCGGTCAATTTCGATTTGGTAAACCATCTATACAATACTTATTTGTCTTAAATGTCGCATTAAACAGATTACGCAAAAAGGAAGTCATTTCTTCCCAATAACCGTAAACATTCGCTTCTTGCATCGGCGTATCGTATTCATCCAGTAAAATAATTACTTTTTTTCCATATGCATGCTCCAAATATCTGCACAAATAATTAAGACTGTCACACGCGGTAACATCATCCATTTCTGCCATCTCTGTCAGAATGTGCCGGTATGCCATTTTTTCGGATTCCATAAGTTTTTCATTTTCGAGCAGATATTCAAAATCCTGATACAGACTTACAATCCGGGATTTGACCTGTTTTTTTGCATCAGATACATTATCCGCTTTTACCGATGCAAAACTGAGATATAAAACAGGATATGTGCCCTGAATCTGCCGATACCCGGAATCTTTCCAGATATCAATTCCTTCAAACAAATCTCCCCTGTCTGCATATTTATTGGAAAAAAAGCAGTTGAGCATACTCATATTAAGGGTTTTGCCAAAACGTCTTGGACGTGTGATCAGCGTAACATCATCCCTGTAGTTCCACCACTGCCGTATGAAATCTGTCTTATCAATGTAAAAGCACTGACTTTCTCTTAATGCTGCAAAATCCTGTTTGCCAATTCCAACCTGTTTTTGCATAGTTCTACCCACTTTCCACCGTTTTGTGCTTTTCATTATTTTTATTTATCATAGCAGATAACGTTTTAAAATGCCACCTTCTCCAGATGTTTTCATTTCTAAATGCGTCTGTAAGTATGGAGGACAAAACTTAACAGATCCCAAAGCAATTCTAAAAAAATATAAAAAATTTTCCTTTACAGTTATTCAATTTTAATACTATAATACAAGGGATTATAAAATAGTAAAGAGTAACCCTACGGCTGAGGTGTTCGTTAAGTGAAAGCTCAACTTCATCATATATAGGAGCACGCTTTTGATGTTGCTTTTCAGCCTTTGGCTTTTTATCTGAGCTTTGCTTTTTTGCCAAACGCTCGACATCTCTTACGGTTAAATCCTGTGGTGCGATAGATTTCGCTATTTTAATCATATTTTCTTTGTCAGCGATTCCAAGTAAGGCTCTTGCGTGACCTGCACTAATTTCGCCTTCCTTGAGCATATTCTGAATTTCTTCCGGAAGATTCAGAAGTCGCATTACATTTGCAACAGCTGGTCTTGATTTTCCGACAGCCTTTGCGACCTCGTCCTGTGTAAGATTATAAGCATCCATAAGAGATTTATAACCGAGTGCCTCTTCAACTGAATTCAAATCCTCACGCTGAAGATTTTCAATAAGTGCAATCTGTGTCATCTCGCTGTCGGTCATCTCTCGAATAACAACAGGCACTTCTGAAAGTCCTGCCATTCGACTTGCTCTCCAGCGGCGTTCACCTGCAACAAGCTGATAGCCTCCGCCAGCAAGAGGTCTGACAAGAAGTGGTTGAAGAACGCCATGTGTTGCAATAGAGTCTGCAAGCTCTCGAAGAGCCTCTTCGTTAAAATCCTTACGAGGTTGGTCCCTGTTTGGCTCTATATCCGAGATTTTAAGAAAAACATTATTGTTGCTATCATTAGTATCGTTCTCGATAAATATTGCGTCAAGTCCTTTTCCAAGACCGCCTAATTTTCCTGCCATCTAAGCTAAACTCCTTTCTCAAGAATTGTTTTTTATAACTTCCTCTGCCAAGGCATTATACATTACTGAGCCTTTGCAAGATTTATCAAAATACATAATCGGCTTTCCGAAGCTCGGTGCCTCTGAAAGTCTTACTCCACGAGGGATAACGCTTGTGAAAACCTTTTTCGGAAAATAGCGTTTAACCTCTGCAACAACCTGCTGAGTAAGATTAAGTCTGCCATCATACATTGTCAGCAAAACGCCCTCAATTTCAAGTCTTTCATTATACGAACGCTTTATTCTGCGAACTGTATTCATAAGCTGTGAAAGTCCCTCAAGAGCGTAATATTCAGGCTGAATAGGAACAAGCAGGCTATCCGCCGCACAAAGTGCATTTGCTGTAACAAGTCCAAGAGATGGCGGACAATCTATGAAGATAAAGTCATATTCTGCTCTTAGCTGTGCAAGAGCATTTTTAAGTCTTGCCTCTCTGTGTTCAAGCTCTGAAAGTTCAAGCTCCGCCGCCGCAAGATTCATACTTGCAGGAATAATATCAAGTCCCTTAAATTCTGTATGTATAATTGCCTGTTTGGAATTTACTCCGCTTACGAGAATATCATAAGATGAATTTCTTATACTTCTTTTATCAACTCCGACGCCACTTGTCGCGTTGCCCTGCGGGTCTATATCTACAAGAAGAACCTTTTTATCAAGGAGTCCAACACCAGCCGAAAGGTTGACAGCTGTTGTAGTCTTACCAACTCCGCCTTTTTGATTAGTAACTGCTATAATCTTTGCCAATCTATATCACTGCCCAATCTTTTTATTGTTATACGAAGCAAAATCTCATCATAAGGAAGTTATTTTCGATAAGTTTTACTGCAAAAAGCTGTAAATCAGTCATTTTTCGCAACAAAAATATTATATCACAACTACAATCAAAATTAAAGGGAAATATCAAATTTTATGCCCATAAATTTCTTTTTCTACATTATAACTATTATTAGACATAAATTTGCCCTTATAAATGTTTCACGTGGAACATTTCTTGATTAACGCTCTCTATTGTTTCATGTGGAACATTTCTTGATTAACGCTCTCCGTTGTTTCACGTGGAACATTTCTTGATTAACGCTCTCCATTGTTTCACATGGAACATTTCTTGATTAACGCTCTCCATTGTTTCATGTGGAACATTTTCTTGATTAACACTCTCCATTGTTTCACGTGGAACATTTTCTTGATTAACGCTCTCCATTGTTTCGCGTGGAACATCGAAAAACAAAAAAGAGAGGCTCTCACCTCCCTTTGGATTTTTAATCAATTATGCGTTTTGCTGAATCGGAATAATTTCACCTTCTTTCACTTCTGAAACATCGGTTTCTGCTGTCGTCTGCGGAATTGCCGTTTTAGGAATCCTTACGAAATATTCAATGTAATCATCAGTTTCATTCTTTTCCGAACTTGCATTTATTCCAGAACTTTTCATAGTATCAATGGCTTTAGAAATCGTATTCACGAAAATGCGTATATCCTTATATATTATTTTCGTAGTCTGCTTAGCCTTTTTCGCTGGAACATCACTTAGCATTTTTTCTACAAGCTTTTCCGTTTGTTTAACATTAAGTCCGCTTGAGATAACCTCACTAAGTGCCAGCTTTCGAGTGGTTTCGTCATCAATCTTAATCAAAGCTCTTGCGTGACGCTCTGAAAGTTCCGAACGGGTTATGTAATCTCTTTCTTCTCTTGTTAAACGCAAAAGCCTTAATTTATTTGCGACTGTTGATTGTCTTTTTCCAAGCTTTCTTGCGGCCTCCATTTGAGTAAGTCCACAGGTAATAATAAGCTTGCGTATACCCTCAGCTTCCTCAAAGATATTAAGATTTTCTCGCTGAAGATTTTCCAATAGGCTAAATACTGTGGCTTGTCCCTCATCGCAATTAACAACTATGCAAGGCACAGTTTTCATTCCACACATTGATGCGGCACGAAGTCTGCGTTCACCGGCAATAAGCTCGTATTCATTCTTACTCACTCTGCGAACAGTCAGTGGCTGAAGAATACCATTTTCTCTGATACTTATTGCAAGCTCTTGCATCTCATCACGCTTAAAATAAACTCTTGCTTGGTTCTTGCATGGGCGAATCGATATAATCGGAATTTCTATGACTTTTTTTTCTCCTTTGGTGTTGATAACCATTTTAATCATCTCCTTGTGGAAATAATCGTAACATAAGGAAATATAGAAATTCGTCGCAATATATTTTCTGACAAAACAATCATAAAACTTTGAATAAACTACATTTAGCTGATTAAACTTTCCTAAGACAACTAAAAGTTTCGCTCGAGGCGGCGAGCCGCCGCCCCCAAGACGCGTTCTGCTTTTTTGTTAAATTAATGATTATTATTCGCGTCCAAGTTTGCTAAATTAAAAGTTTCGCTCGAGGTGGCGAGCCGCCGCCCCCAAGACGCAGAGGGCTAAACTACCGTTTAGCTAACCAATTTTTCCTAAGACAACTAAAAGTTTCGCTCGACCCTGCTTTGATTTATGCCAGCTTGGGCCTATATCAAGAATTGTTTGCCCAAATTTTAATTTGCGAAGCCACGGAATTATTACAAATCCAAGGCCTGCGGTTACACCGAAAGCTATTATTACACTGATTATTAAAGCAATTGTACTGTTCATTTATTTTTCCCACCTGTTGTACACATTATTTATTACATCCTCAAGCTTCATACCTCTTGACGCTTTAAATATAACTGCGTCACCCTTGTGTGCAAGCTCAAAAAGTTTGTTTGAAAGTTCATCTTTATTATCAAAATAAAAGGCATTTTTCATACCGTTTTGCTGAGCACCGTCAACGATGTACTTTGCGTCATTACCGTAAGCCAAAAGGTAATCTATATTATTATCGGCAACCATTTTGCCGACATCTGAGTGTGCTTTTTTTGAAAAATCGCCGAGTTCAAGCATATCACCCAAAACAGCAATTCTTTTATTTGCATTTACATTAGCAAGTGTTTTAATTGCCGCGTTCATTGAATCGGGGCTTGCGTTATAGCAATCTTCAATAGAAATTATACCGCCGACATTTACGCTTTTCTGCCTCATTCCTGCAGGAACATAGTTTGCAAGAGCTCCGGCCGCCTTTTCGGAATCAATACCGAGAGTTATGCCGACTGTGAAAGCCGCAAGTGCATTATAAACATTATGAATACCTATTGTAGGAATTGATATATGCTGTGACCACAAAGAAAACTGAACTGTCGGCCCATCGGTTTCATCAATGATTTTCGAAGTTGAGTATTTAACATCAAAAGAAGTTAAACCGTTTTCTTCCTTAATATCAACCGCCTTAAATTGAGCGTCACTTTCAATGCCGAATGTGATTACATTATACTTTTGCATAATTTCATCATTATCAAGTATCGTTTTAAGCATATCGTTATCACAATTTATAATAAAAGGTGAACCTGCTTTAAGTCCGTCTAGAATTTCAAGCTTTGATTTGAGTATGCCCTGCCTTGAACCGAGATTTTCAATATGCGATACACCGATATTTGTTATCATCGCAATTGTTGGCTTTGTTGCTGTAACAAGGCGATGAATTTCGCCAAAATGGTTCATACCCATTTCAATTACCGCCGCTTCGGTACTGCTGTCAATTTGAAACAGCATTTGCGGAAGTCCTATTTCATTATTCAAATTGCCCTGTGTTTTAATGGCATTAAACTGCGAATTAACTACAAGGTGAGTAAATTCCTTGGTAGTAGTTTTGCCTACCGAGCCGGTAAGTGCCACAACGGGAATATCAAATTTTGAACGATAATATCCAGAAAGTGACAGAAGTGCTTTTGCAGTATCATCAACCTTTACATAAGGCCCTGCCACTTCAATATCTTCACTAATCATAACAGCCGCCGCGCCCAAATTTAAGGCTTCATTTGCAAATTGGTGGGCATCAAATCGTTCACCTTTAATGCAAATAAAAAGGCAACCTTTTGTAATTTTTCTTGTATCTATGCAAACAGCATTAACCTGCGTATCAAACTTTGTTTGAGTGCCGAGTGCATTAGCAATTTCTTTTAAAGTTAAAGTTTCCATAATTTAATTCATTTTACCGAGTACTTCGGCAATTACTTCTCTTTCATCAAAATGAATTGTTCCTGTTGGCAGGATTTGATAAGTTTCATGCCCCTTACCCGCAAGAAGAATAATATCATCTTTCTTTGCGTGAGTTATTGCATATTCAATAGCTTCGTGCCTATTTTCAATAACTTTATAAGGAGTTTTTATATTTTTCATACCGACAAGAATATCATCAATAATTGCGCTTGGATTTTCACTGCGAGGATTATCTGATGTTACAATGCAGTAATCAGAAAGTTCAGCGGCAATTTTGCCCATTTTAGGCCTTTTTGTTTTATCCCTGTCACCGCCGCAGCCGAAAAGTGTAACTACCCTGCCTTTTGCAATTTCTTTAAGGGAAGTGATAATATTTTCAAGTCCGTCAGGTGAATGGGCATAGTCAATAATGATTGTAAAATCCCTATTGCTTGGCACAACTTCAATTCTGCCCTTTACACCCTGCGATTTTGATACAGCTGAAAGCACATCATCAAAATCAATACCGAGAGCGAGTGCACAAGTTGTGGCACAAAGTGAATTATAAACCGAAAATCTACCAGGAATCGGGCAAGTACATCTGCCGATAGAATCATTAGATACTATTTCGTATTCAACGCCGCTTGCTTTAAACTTGACATTTTTGGCAGTATATGTTGCATCATTTGTATCAACAGCATAAGTTACTACTTTATCAAATTCAAGCCCGTCAATTATTTTCAAACCGTGTTCATCATCAGCATTGGTAACTGCAATATCGCAATTTTCAAAAAGTATTCTTTTTGAAGCGAAATAGTTTTCCCAAGTTTTATGATAATCAAGATGGTCTTGTGTAAGATTTGTAAAAGCACCGAGTGCAAAACGAAGTCCATTAACTCTGCCTTGAGCAAGAGCCTGCGACGAAACTTCCATAACACAATATTCACAGCCTGCTTTTACCATAAGTGAAAAAAGCTTTTGAAGTTCATATGGGTCAGGAGTTGTATATTTTGCAGGATAAATTTCATCACCCACCATATTTTGAACCGTTCCTATAAGGCCAACTTTTTTGCCTACATTTTCAAGAATTTGCTTGATAAGAAAAGTTGTAGTTGTTTTACCGTTTGTACCGGTTAAACCTATAAGTTTTAATTTATCAGCCGGATTGCCGAAGAAATTTGCACATATCGGTGAATACACAGCCCTTGAATTTTCAACAATAATTTGCTTATCAATTCCGAGATCGTGTTCAACTACTACCGCAGCAGCACCTTTATCAAGCATTTCTTTTGCAACCGAATGGCCGTCAAATGCCGCACCTTTAATACATATAAACAGCGAGCCCTCTTTTACAAGACGCGAATCCTGTGTAACATCCAAAACTTCAACATCATCAAATTCATTTTGAACATTGATTCCCTTTAATAAATCTTTAAGCCTCATTTTAAAACCCCATATCTTTAATCAAAATTGATTTTAGTCTAAAACTGATTGTGTATTTTTGAAAGTCACTGTAACAACTGTGCCTTTTTCAACCTTTGCCTGCTTTTCTTCGCTCTGGCGGTAAGCAACTACCGTACCGCTCGACATACTGTTACCGGCAATTTGAATATTTAAAGAACTGCTTGAAGCAAGGTCTTTAGCTTCCGTAACCGTAAGACCTGTAAAATCAGGAACATTTACAGTTTCCTTTTCGCTTTCATCTGTATAAAGATAAACTGTACCGCCGTTAGGAATTGCATCTGCGCCTGACGGGCATTGCCTTGTTACAGTTGACTCATCACCTATTACAACATAGTTGAGGTTATTTTCCTTAAGAGCAGCTTTTGCATCATCAAGGCTTTTTCCTACAACATTAGGTGTTTCTTTAGAAAGGTCTTTCATTTCTTTTTCATCATATTTCGGCTCGATACCGAGAACATTCATAGCTTCCTGTGTAACTTGAGCCGCAATCGGTGCGCAAAGAGCGCCGCCGCCTAAATCCTGATTAGGTTCATCAACAATAATAAGCATTGCAATTTCAGGATCATCACTCGGAGCAATAGCCGCGAATGAAACAATGTACTTATCACCCTCGCCCTCTTTTGATTCACCAAGCTTAGTGGATGTACCCGTTTTACCGCCGACACTGTAACCTGCCACATAACCGTTTTTACCTGTACCGTTATCTACAACAGATTTCATCATAGCGCGCATTTTTTTGGATGTATCGGAACTGATTACCTGTCTAATCTCTTTAGTTTGAGTTTTTTTGACAGTTTTTCCGTTTGAATCAACAATACTTGAAACAAGGTAAGGCTGAAGAAGCTTACCGCCGTTAGCAATAGCGCAAAGGCCGGTGCATACCTGAATAGGAGTAAGAGAGTTTGTTTGACCGAATGATGCAGATGAAAGTTCAACTATACCGTATTGGTCTTCCTTGTAATACTGCGGTGAAGCTTCACCCGGAAGGTCTATATTCGTTTTCTGTGTGAATCCAAAAGCATCAAAATACTTGAAGTAGTTATGAACACCTAATTTTTGACCTATTGTGATAAAAAACGGGTTACACGAATTTTCAAGTCCCTGTGTAAGCGTTTCTGTTCCGTGGCCGGGATGATAGTGGCATTTCATACGGTATTTATCAACTTGGATTGCACCTGTGCAAGTATATGTTGTGTTTAAATTTACAACATTTTCCTCCAAAGCGGCAGATGCGACAAAAGTTTTGAAAACAGAACCCGGAACATAAGTATCCGATACCGTAAAGTTTCTCCACTGATTTTGAACCGCAGCACTTTCAGCTTCCTGCTTAGCCGTTTTATCGGTAAGTTTTTTAATAGCTTTTTTATTTTTGCTGTATGTAAGCTTATAAGGGTTATTGCAATCATAATCAGGCATTGATGACATTGCAAGCACCGCGCCTGTGTTACAGTTCATTACAACACCGTAAGCACCCTTTGCCTGATATTCATTCATAGTTTCTTTCAAACCTTTTTCAAGGTAATACTGAATTGTTTGGTCAATTGTAAGGACAACCGAATTACCGTCAGAAGCCGCAATACTTGTTTCATAATCGTTTGCAATGTTATTTGAAACAGCGTCCTTTGCTGTAATGATTCTTCCGTTGGTTCCGGTTAAATCTTCGTCATAGTAAGCTTCTATTCCGGAAAGGCCTTGGTCATCAGAACCGGTAAAGCCGATAACACTTGAAGCAAGCGAACCGTAAGGGTAATATCTTTTGGTGGTTTGCTCCGTTCCTATGCAATCACCGAGTTTATTTTTCGACACGAATTTTGAAAGCTTCTCTTTAATGTTATTTTCGACTTTTTTCTCAACTAACTCATAATGATTTTGATGAGTTGTTTTTTCGTAAAATTCTTTTTTTGCTTCGTCGTCATATTTGAAAAGAGTGGCAAATTCATTTGTGACAAGTTGCCTTTCCTCATCGTCTTTAATATTCAGCGGGTCGATAAAAACATTCCATACCGAAGCCGACTGTGCAAGAACATTTCCGTTAGCATCGTATATCGTTCCGCGCATTGCGGAAATCTCTGCATCCTTAAGCTGCTGTGATTCAGCTTTTTGTGCAAGTTCTTCGCCCCTGACGATTGTTAAATAAAAAACTCGCACCGCTGTTGTTGTCATAAGAAAGATGATTACCAACGACATTATCAAAATTCTTTTCAGCATTCTCTTTGATGTATTCACTTTTAATCATCTCCCTCGCAATTGTTATCTTATTTAATAATAACATATGAGAGTTAAGTAAATATTCTTAACTCTCATAATAGATTTACGCTGTAATAATATATATTATTACTTGGCGACAGTCTTTTTTTCAGCCTTGGATTGCGCCTGCTTTTGATTCAAAATTGCCTGTGCTGCAGCCATACGCTTTTGCTTATATTGTGAAACATCAATATACTTAATTTGATTGGATTTCATTTTAGTCATACCAAGTTTCTCGACAGCATATTGGTCAATCATATTCATTGACACAAGGCTGTCAAGTTCACTGTTAAGGCGTGTATTTTCACTTTGTGAAACAGAAAGATTTTTTTGCAAATCTGAAATTTCGTGTGTTAATTCGTTAGTTTTGGCATTAGTATAAAGCACTGCAAAAAGCATAGTAAGGCACAAAGCCGCCACCACTGAAATTTGCAAAGCTTTTTTTAAGCCCAATTTCTGCTCGTGAAGAAGTTGGGCTTTGCTTTTTCTTTGGCTTCTTTCTCTAACCTTAAAATCCTTTTTTGGCGTAGGAACATAAGACGGAGCTGCCGAAGTGCGCTGATAGTTAAACGCCTGCACGGCATATGCGGCGTCCGTGCTGTATGAATAGCGCCTGAAATCGCCTGTATTAGTCATTTTTTACTCCTCCTCGTTTTTTATAGTCCTATATATTCAAATTAAAATTTCTCAAAAATTCTAAGTCGTGATGACCTTGCTCTCGGGTTTTCATCAAGTTCTTCTTTAGACGGAGAAATTGATTTAAAACTTTTGCCTTTCGGCTTATTTCCGCATACACAAACCGGGAATTCCTTTGGACAGGTGCAACCCTGACACCATTTTAAAAACTGCTCTTTTACAATTCTATCTTCTAATGAATGGAAAGTAATTACAGCAATTCTGCCACCCGGTGCAAGAATTTCAAATGTGTCTTCAAGTGTTGATTTAAGCACATCAAGTTCCGCATTAACTTCGATTCTTATAGCCTGAAATGTTTTTCTTGCAGGGTGTGAATCCCTCATCGCCCTTTGCGGCATTGAGGCTTTAATTATATCTACAAGCTCAAAAGTTGTTTCAATAGGCTTTTCCTCTCTTGATTTAACTATATTTGCCGCGATTCTTCGTGAAAATTTTTCTTCTCCGTATCTGTAAATAATATCCGCAAGTTCTTTTTCATCGTAATTATTTACAACATCATAGGCACTGAGTCCGCTTTTACTCATTCTCATATCAAGCGGGGCATCTTTATGAAAAGAAAATCCCCTCTCGGCAGTATCGAGTTGAAACGAACTTACTCCTAAATCAAGAAGCAGACCGTCAATTTTATCAATATTAAGATTTGAAACAATGTTTTTTATATTTGAATAATTATCGTGAACGATAGTTACATTTTCTTTATTTCCGAGTCTTTCGTTAAGAACTTCTATTGCGTCGGGGTCTTGGTCTATTGAAATAACTCTTTTAGCGGTTTTTGAAATTTCACCGCTGTGGCCTCCGCCGCCTGCAGTTCCATCAACTATAATTTTATTTTTGTTTAAATCAAGTGCCTTTATTGCTTCATCAAAAAGCACACTTTTGTGAACAAATTCCATTACTGCTCATTCCCCTTGACTTTATCCATCAAGTCATAAATACCTTGTGTATGGTCATAAGTGTTATAAATTTTTTCATACTCGTCGGTATTCCAAATTTCAATTACAGCACCTTTACCTTTAAATACAACTGTTGACTCATTTGTAAGAGCAGAAGCTTCCTTAAGCCTTTGGTTGACGGTAAATCTGCCCTGGGCATCAAGTACGCCCTCTTCTGCATTATCAAGAAAGCTTGTAGTGGCATCATATTTCTGATTTTCAGTACCCTGCTGCATTGCATCATATGTTGATTCAAAATGCTCAACAGGATAAAGAGTAAGGCATTTACAACCCCTTACGGTAACAGCCACCATATAAAACTCTTTTCCAAGGCGTTCTCTCCACTTAGTCGGAACAGAAAGTCTGCCTTTAGAATCAAGTTTATAACCGTCTAAAGTACCTACAAACAAACGCATAACTTCTGCTCCTTTCGTGAATTTTGATGTAATCTTAATGGGATTTACTTGAAATCTATGGGATTTAAGTGGAATTATCACCATTGATTACATTATATAAGGGTACAGTGGTATTGTCAAGTGCAAATTAACGCGATACCGAATTTTAATATTTGTAACACTTTTGTAACTTTTTAATCATAAAAAGAGGCGAACAATGTTCGCCCAAAGTAGTCTTATTTATTTATACTATCTAAAATTTAAGAACGCAGGGGCGATTATCAATCGCCCCTGCGTGATTTTATTTCGTCTTAACGCTCTTCACCTTCGACCAAGAAGAATAAACCTTTTTACCGTTTACCATTTTATATGTACGAATACGAACATAATATTTTTTCTTTGCCTTAAGCTTTTAACCTTATTCTTAGTTGTTTTTTTGCTTCTTTCTTACATACAAAAAGAAGTCAGGAATTTCCTAACTTCTTTTCAGTTTTTACAAATACTATATTAACTATTATAACAGTATTTGTCAAGTGATTTTTAATAATGTTTAAGATTACCTGTCCACTTACCACAATAACTGCAAGACCAACACTCATAGCCTTGCGGACAATTTTTAGTATATTCCTCCCAAGTTATTTCTTCGTTCTTGTACTTTGTTCCCCATTTATTGCATACAGAAGAAAAATAAGTATCTACTTCACGCCTACTACCAAACCACATACCTATATTGCCACATTTTATACTATGATTGTTATTGTTTGTGCAATGGGTTTCTTTTTGGATATTATCTTTGGTACATTTTGACTCTTTCGGAGTTTTTATACTCTTTACTTTAGACCATTTTGAATATTTTTTTCCTTTATATGTTCTTATCCGAACATAGTATTTTTTGGCTGCTTTTAGTTTAGTTATCTTTTTTGATATTGTTTTAGCATTTTTTATTTTTATTGATTTGTTTCCCTTTTTAAATTTACTGTTAGTAGAATACTGAATTTGGTATCCTGTAATACCTGATTTTTTCTTCCATTTAACTGTAAATGCTTTGCTTTGTGCCTTTACTGATGTAATTGTTGTTGTTGGCATTGATGCAGCAAAAGCAATTGTATGAAATGGTATTGATATTAACAATATTATTGTTGTTATTACTATAAATATACTCCGTTTCATCATTTTTCTCCTATATAAACTTTTAGTTGTATTTAAAATTACCTGTCCACTTGCCACAGTAACTACAAGACCAACATTCATAGCCGTATGGTGACTTCTTGTGATACTCCTCAAAAATAATTATTCCATCCAAATATTGCTTATAATAATCATTATCTACTTGCACCCAATAATTATCAATTTCATCCCTACTACTGAACCATTTTCCCATATTTCCGCATTTTATGCTATGATTATTATTATTTGTACAATGAGAATTTTCTACAATTATGCATTTCTTTTTAGACCAACTTGAATACTTCTTACCTTTATATGTTCTTATCCTTACATAATATTTTTTTGATGATTTTAAATCGGCTATTTTCTTAGAGGCTGTTTTCGCTTTTTTGATTTTAACTATTTTAGTGTTTTTCATGCTAAATTTACTGCTTGTTGAATACTGAATTTGATAACCCGTGATTTTTGTCTTTTTCTTCCACTTAACTGTAAATCCGTTATCTTTTGCACTCAAAGAAGTTATTGACGTAGCCGGAAGCTTGCTTGCGGCAAAAGCAGAAAAATCAACAAGTGAAACAATACTTATAAGCATTATAAATGACAAAAGCAAACTAAAAATCTTTTTCATACAAAACCTCCGAATAAGACTAAATATTACATTTTATATAATATCATCGGCAAAATAAATTTGCAACAAAATAAAAAGAAATGTTGTTGTACAAATATATAATTATATGATATAATACCTTTATATTGAATATCGGAGGACAGAATATGCAGGAATACAAAACCTCGTGGAGAGAAAAAATCTGCTTTGGTGTAGGTGCGGTAGGACTTGATTTAAGCTACGGAATGTTTTATTCATTTTTAAGCTATTATTTATCAAGCGTACTTGGGCTTAAAGAAGCGTTTTTGCTTCTTCTCACTCCTATTGCAAGAATATGGGACGGAATTAACGACCCTATGATGGGTACAATAGTTGACAACACAAGAACAAAACACGGTAAATACAGACCTTGGATACTTATCGGTGCTATATGCAACGCAGTTGTACTCTTTTTACTTTTCACAAACTTTGGAATGAGCGGAACGAAGCTATATATTTACATAGGCGTTATGTACATACTTTGGGGTATGACGAATACAATGGCTGATATTCCGTATTGGAGTATGGTACCTTCTTTCACATCAGACCCTAAAGACAGAAACCTTGTTTCAACCGTTGCAAGAACTTTTAGCGGTTTGGGCCAAGGCATAATTACGGTGGCAACACCTATTGTTTTGCCTATGCTTTCAACCGGAATGACAACGGATAAAGGTTACAGTGCAACAGGCTTTTCACGCTGGGCAGGAATATGCGGAATAATGCTTGTACTTTTTTCAACCATATGCGTACTTTCAACCAAGGAAAAAAATGTAGTATACGGTAAAAAAGCCAAGTTTTCATTTAAAAAAATTTTTTCCGTTATTGCACACAATGACCAACTTGTTGTATTTATGATAGTTGCAATGCTTTCAAATGCCGGTTGGTACTTAACATCAGGCACAGCGGTGTACTATTTTTCAGATGTACTTGGTGAGCCAAAGGCACAGAGCCTTTTCCAAACTATCGGTGCTGTCGGCTCAGTTTTAGGTCTTGCTGTAATTCCTATACTTTCAAAATGGATGAATAAAAAGAAAATTTATCAAATTTCACTTATCGCCACTATAATAGGATACATTATGATGTATGTTTTCGGGCCTATTCTTAAAATAACCATAGCACTTGATATTGCATATATCGTTTCATCAACGGGTATAGCGGCAATGTTTGTAGGTCAAACAATTTTTCTTGCAGATATTGTTGACTACGGCGAATATAAAAACGGAGAAAGAAACGAATCAATCACCTTTTCTATGAAAGGATTTTTGCAGAAAATGGCTTACACCATTCAAACAATAGTTCTTTTCGGCGGATTGGCAATAATGGGATATAACAAGCAAATTACAAGTGCCACAAAAGCTATTAACGAAAGCACAAAAGCCGGAATAGGAATTATTTGCTTTGCAATTCCTCCGATTTTGATTTTTATTTCACTTATTGTTTTCACCAAAAAATTCAAACTTCACGGTGAACTTGCAGATAAAGTACACGGACATATTGTTGAAAAGAGAAATAGAGAAAAAGCATAATAATAGCTACCGGCTAAGCCGGTGGTTTAGAATGTAAAAAAACCTGCTTCGGCTTTCGCTGAAGCAGGTTTTTTTTACAGTTTAAGGCGGCCGTAGGCCGCCCAATATGATTTAAAATTACTTATTTTTGTTTTGTGTATTCTCAATACCTTGGCGAATTCTGCGAACATCACTGAGTGCCTTATAAAGTGAATCATCAATAGCAAGAAGTGTATCATCAGCATAATTATTAACTGCTGTAAGCATTTCTCTTGATTTATTCTGTGCTGTTGTAACCATTTCGTTTGCCTGGTTTGTAGCGTTACCGAGAATATCTGAAGCCTGGTTTTGAGCGTCTGCAATATAAGCATCGCCCTGTTCTTTAGCCTTGGCAATAATATCGGCAGCTTCTGCTTGAGCAGTTTGAGTGATTTGGTCACGGGCAACAAGTTCCCTTGCTTCCTCCTGTGCCTTAGCAATAATATCGGCAGCTTCTTTCTTTGCTTCTTCAAGAATATTGTTTCTTGAATCAACAATAGCTTTAGCCTGCTTTGTTTCCTGCGGAGTGTTAAGACGAATATCTTCAATAATAGTCTTAATTTTGTCTACATCAACTGCATACTTTTTGCTCAATGGAATTGATGTTGCGTCATCGAGTACATCTTCCAAATCTTCAAGTAAAATATCTGTATTAGTCATTTTTAATGTCTCCTTTACATCTTTCGTAAATATCTTTTAATATTTCTTGCGGCACAAACGATGATATATCACCACCGAGTGAGCATACCTCTTTAACCATACTTGAGGACAAAAACATATTTTCGCCCTTTGCAGGAATAAACAGTGTTTCTATTTTAGGATAAAGGCTTTTATTGATAAGTGCAAGCTGAAATTCATAATCAAAATCAGACACGGCACGAAGCCCTTTAATTATAGCATTAACATTATGTTGCCTTGCATAATCAACCAAAAGGCCGGAGTATGTATCAATTTCAACATTTTCCTTATCAACACATCGTTTTATAAATTCCATACGCTCATCAAGTGTGAACATAGGCTTTTTAGAACTGTTATTAAGTACCAAAACGATAACTTTATCAAAAAGTTGCGAAGCCCGCTCAATAACATCTTTATGGCCCAAAGTTACCGGGTCAAAACTGCCGGGGCAAATAGCAATTTTCATCTTATTTTAATTCCCCCTTCTATAAAGGGTAATTTTAGTTTTACCATAAGTTCTGACTCTATCAGCATAAAATCCTTCAAGTTCATCAGGTAAGTCTTCATCACGCGAAGTTTCGCATATTACTATACCGTCATCACTCATCATAGGAAAAAGAAGAGGCAAGCACTTTTCAATGATTCCCTGCTTATACGGCGGATCAAGAAACGCTATATCAAAACTATCCCTTCTTGAAAGAAATGCACAAGCGTCACTCATAACTATTCTCGCGTTCTGCTCAAGCTTACAGTGCTTAATATTATTTTCAATAACATTATAAGCCTGCTTGTTATTTTCAACAAAGGTGCATTTTTTAGCTCCCCTTGAAAGTGCTTCGATACCGAGCTGGCCCGAACCTGCAAACAAATCAAGAACATTTTTATCTTCAATTTCAAACTGAATCATAGAAAAAACAGCTTCTTTGACCGATTCTGTTGTAGGCCTTGTGACATCTTCGCCCGGCAAAGTTTCAAGCTTTCTGCCACGCGCAATGCCCGTAATCACTCGCATCATAAATCAGATTCCTCTTAATTTCAAATAAAAAAGTTACAATCTTTTTGATAAATCACTTATCATTATACAAATTACAAAAATAATAGTCAAGTCAATTAAAATTATTTTTACAATTTATGATAAAAATTGTGAATTTCTTGAGCGTTTTTTTCAGAAATACCGTCAACCTGCCTAAGCTGTTCAACCCCTGCTTCTTTAATTGCAGAAATTGTTTTAAAATATTTCATCAAAGCTTTTGCTTTTGCATCGCCTATACCGTTAATTTTTGTAAGAGAGGTTGAAAGCGTGCTTTTTTTATGTTTATTATGATGATAAGAAATAGCAAAACGGTGTACTTCCTCCTGAATATTAGATACAAGGGTGAATACCCGGCGGTGGGAATTTATTTCTATCTCGCCATTACCCACTTCAATAGCGCGCGTTCTATGCTTACTATCCTTAACCATACCGAAAACCGGTACATTAAGTCCCATTGATGCAACAACAGGCAGTACAGCCCTAACCTGCGGTTCACCGCCGTCAAGCAAAATCAAATCAGGCAAAATTTTAAATGTACTTCCTTCTTCATCATTATAATAATGATTAAACCTGCGCGTTAAAACCTCCCGCATTGAGCCGACATCATTCTGCCCGTCAAAACCTTTAATAGCAAATCTTTTATAAGCACTTTTCATCGGTCTGCCGTTATGGAAAACAACCATACCTGCCACATTATCCGCACCAAAAGTATGCGAAATATCATAAGATTCAATATATTCAGGCATTTTATCAAGTCCGAGAAGATTTTTAAGTTCTTCAAGAGTTGCAATTTCCCTGCCGAGTCTACCCTGCTGCTGTGCCAAATGCTCATTTGCATTTGATATACACATATTCACAATTGACAAATGCTCGCCCTTTTGCGGATGAATGAATTCAACTTTTTTCTGCTTTTTGTCTTCAAGAAATTCTTTTAAAAGTTCTTCATCTTCAACTTCACCGTCAATCGCAATGCGAGATGCAACCCTGTCACGCATTGAATAATATCGTTCGATAAGTTCAAATCTTGCCTGCGGCAAATCATCAACAGAATCAATAAGCCAAAATTCCGTATCCGTAAGTTTTCCGTGTTCAAATCTTATAACTTCAAAGCAAGCTTTTTTCTTACCGTTTACAAGTGCAAAAACATCCTCTTCAGGTACATTGATTGAAACCACTTTTTGCTTTTCTTCAAGATTTTTAATAGCTTTTATTCTGTCCCTAAGCTTTGCGGCTTCTTCAAATTGAAGATTTTCGGAATATTCAAGCATTTTTGCTTCCATTTCTTTCACAGCTTTTACACTTCCGCCTTTAAGAAATGCGATTGCTTCGTCAATATTTTTTCTGTATTCTTCAAGCGATATTTTGCCTGCACAAGGCGCACTGCAAATCCCCATAAACCCATTTAAACACGGGCGGCTTTTTTTATAATCTTTCGGAAATTTTTTATTACAGCGCGGAAGTTTAAAAATACGCAAAGTTTCATCAACCGCCTGCTTAACAGAAAAATTAGAAGTATATGGGCCGATATACTGCGAGTTGTCATCTGCCATTTGCTTACATTCCCTGATTTTAGGATATTGTTCTTTAGTAATTTTGATATAATTATAGCCCTTATCATCTTTAAGCAAAATATTATATTTAGGCTGGTGCTGTTTAATAAGAGAACATTCAAGTACAAGCGCTTCAAACTCACTGTCACAAAGAATATAATCAAAATCGTCAACATTTTCAACCATTCTGATGACTTTAAGCGAATGATTGGAATGACTGCCAAAGTATTGAGAAACGCGGTTTTTAAGTTTTTTTGCCTTGCCGATATATATGATTTTTTTATCTTTATTTTTCATTATATACACACCGGGATGAAGCGGCAATGCCATAGCTTTTTTGCGCAATTGCTTTTCAGTCATTAAATCACCTGCCTAATAAGTTTTCATAAGTATAACATATTTATACTAAAAAATAAAGGCATTGCCGAAGCAATGCCTTTTTCTTTGATTTTTAAAACAATAATTATTCTGTAAAACCTGACTTTACGAGAGATACAAGACCTTCAACAGCAGCTTCTTCATCTGAACCGTCGGCAATGATACGAATATCAGTTCCGCCCATAATACCAAGTGAAAGAACGCCTAAAAGGCTCTTTGCATTAACTCTTCTTTCTTCCTTTTCTACCCAAATTGATGATTTGAACTCGTTTGCCTTTTGAATAAAGAAAGTTGCCGGACGAGCATGAAGACCAACCTGGTTTTCTACCTTAACATCTTTAACGAACATAATTAAAACCTCTCATTAAATGTACAATATATTGTGGTTAATATAAGTGTTTTTGTTTTCTTATTACTATTATACCACCAAATTAAATTCGGTCAACAATAATACCGTAACTTCGTTTGACTTGTTAATTTCAAATAAAAATTTTCAGTGGTATTTGTGCATATTTCACATATTTTTTTATTCTTTTTCAAGTTTCGACAAAAATTCTCTGTCTTTTTTATCAAGTTCGGCATTTTCAAGCATATCAGGCCTGCGCCTATATGTACGCTCAAGTGATTTATGCCTGCGCCATTCATCAACCTTTGCATGATGACCTGATAGAAGTACATCCGGCACTTCTCTGCCGTTCCAGCTTGACGGATGTGTATACTGCGGATATTCAAGAAGTGAATTAAAATGACTTTCTTCTTCAAAACATTCATCATCACTTAAAACACCCGGCAACATTCTTGCTACCGAATCAGCCACAATCAAAGCAGGAAGTTCACCGCCGGTTAACACATAATCTCCGACTGAAATTTCTTCAGGTTCAAGTTCTTCAATAACTCTTTCATCAATACCCTCATAATGCCCGCACAAAAGCACAAGATTATCAAGCTTTGAAAGTTCCTTTACTCTTTGTTGTGTAAGTGTTTTGCCCTGTGGCGTAAGATATATCAAATGCGGCTTTTCGCCTATATTTTCACTTATTGCTTTATAGCAATCAAAAATAGGCTGCGGTGCCATTATCATTCCCATTCCGCCGCCATACGGTTTATCGTCAACACGCCTGTGCTTATCAAGCGTATAGTTCCTAATATCAACACAATTTATTTCAACTTTTCCTCCTTGACGCGCTCTGCCTATTATTGATTCGCTCAAAACAGCATTGCACATATCGGGAAAAAGTGTCATTATATCAATTCTCATCAAAAAGCCCTTTCATTGCCTTAATCTTAATAACCTGATATTCCGTATTTATTTCCTTAACTATATCGGGTGTTGCAGGGATAAGAGTATGCTTTCCCCAAGATTCTGTATCATAAATATCACACGAACCGTAGTTAAGCACATCAACAACCTTTCCGTACTCTTCTTCGGTATCTATATCCACCACATAACAGCCGATAAGGTCTGCAATATAATTAGCATCTTCATCAATAGAAGCATCGTCACGGTTACAATAAAGAATTTTACCTTTTACGGTTTCCGCCTGCTCGATTGAATCAATACCTTTAAGCTTTATTATTGCAAGATTTTTTTGAGATCTTACAGATGTAATTTCAACACTGTTTTGCCCCTTATCATCAAAATACAAAGTTTTAAACTGTTTCAAAAATTCAATATCATCACACCAAAGTTGCATTTTCAACTCACCTTTGATACCGTGTGTATTATTTAATTTTCCTACTTCTAAAAACTGTTTCATAAAACATCACCGTTTTTTATTATACTATATAATATATAGTCATTTCAAGCGAAATATTTAAGCAAAACAAAAGACAGATTGAAAAATCAATCTGTCTTTTATTCGGGATTTCCCTACCTAAAATACTCTTTTATTTCTCATAGTGTGCAATACTATTTTACATTATGTTTTTTCAACTTTCAAGATGTTACCGAGTTGTAGAGCGTTTTATCATCAGTTCCGTTCACACTATGGTGCAAAATCAAAAATTCCCACAAAAAGTGTCAACTTTTTGTGGAGAGGAAAGAGGAATGTAGTGTTTAATATGAATTTTGAAAAAATTCATTCAAACACGAAATTTCTTTTGACGAAATTGCCTTGTTCGACTCTCTGTTCTTTACATCAAAAAAGGAAGTATCGAAAATGATACTTCCTTTTTTGGCGCAGAAGGAGAGACTCGCCCATTGAAAGCTAAAGCTTTCTTCGGCACGCACGCAGGCACCGTAACAGTCCACAGGACTGTTACTATTCTCCGAATTGCCTTGTTCGACTCTCTGTTCTTTACATCAAAAAAGGAAGTATCAAAAATGATACTTCCTTTTTTGGCGCAGAAGGAGAGACTCGAACTCTCGCGCCGGTTACCCGACCTACGCCCTTA
>OGYP01000407.1_pt1 | contig 20971 bp, 17 predicted proteins | sample 1576571 | NCBI WGS metagenome assembly OGYP01 (sample SAMEA3541559, study PRJEB24748) | human gut metagenome | biome: human gut; feature: human-associated habitat; material: faeces | place: China | collected 2012
ATGATATAATTAAATTACGAATTAGTCAATTTAAAGTTATGAATTCCTGCTTTTTTTAATATTTGTTTCTGTATATCGACTGCAACTCCATATCCCTGCTCCTCAAGTTCATATGTTGATTGTTCAAGTGCTATCTCAAATTTTTCAACCATACTTAAAAAATGCTGCGTTGCTATTCCTTTTCCAAGACCAAGTTTCTTTGCCTCATTCTCAAACGACTTCTGATTTATATTCCTTATATCATATTCGCCATCTATGTTAAGCGACATTTTCTCTGTGCTGCTGTCATATATAACAGTACTTAATAAATCATATGCCGGAGCTAATCTTATTCCTTTTAAATCCTCACTATATAAAAGAGCAATATTTTTAACATGATTATCTGTATTACCTATAAGATAATTAAATATACATAAATCCCATAGCCTTATCTGATCTTCAATTGGATTGCTTGAATAATTTTTTATTAGTTCAAATGCATCTGCTAAATAATCTTTCCCGTTTTTCTCGTATTTTTGTGACGCTGTAATTCCAAGTGCCTGTGCAAAATCCTCCTGATGAAGTCTTAATGGAACTTTCTTCCCCATTAATTCTTTGGATGTATCTAAAATCTTTCTGTCATATCTTTCAGTTGCAAATAAAAAATCATTTTCTTTATCATTAAGATTAATAATAAAACTATCTGGTGTCCTAATTCCTAGTTTTCTTGCTGTCAGCAAACATAACTGTTCATTAGCAACAATCTTTTTTAACCTTACATGGCTCTGCTTTAATATATGTGTACTTGGTGCCAGTCCCGCTGGCTGATACCATTCATTATTATTCCTGTCATAATATAATCCGGTCTTTCCTGATGCCCCAGCCAATGATAAATGTGATTTAATAACCAGTTCCGCTGACTTAGTTGCACCTTCTCTTGCAAATTCCAGCAATTCTTCATGTGATAATAATCTGTAAGAAGATTCTGTTATATTCATATCACCTTCTACTATTCTTATTGCTCCCAGACACTCGCTTCCTAATTCTGAAAGAACTGATATATAATCATTTTCATCAACATGAAGCCAACCCGCAACACACCTTCTTGTATATCCTTCTGGTAAAAGACTTTCAAAAAAGCATCGTGTTCTTTCTGGTGAAAAGCTTCTTTCATCAAGCGGTAAACTGATTGATATTGCTCTTGAAGATTTATCTTCTATATATTCCTCTGAATATGAAAATACAGCATCGTCAGAATTATGCCCTGTAATACTGCCAACATTAATCATATTTCCATTACATTCAATATATACCTCTAAATTTCTCATTATCTCCCCCTTACATTAATATTAATATCAAGTCCCAGAATTGAAATTAACTGCATTACTTTGCCAATCTCAACAGTTGTTTTACCTCTTTCTACATCTGATATAAAACTTACACTAAGACCAGTATATTCTGACAAAAATGCCTGCGTATACTTTAATTCTTTTCTCCTGTTCCTGATTATATTTCCAAGCCCCTCAGAATCAGTTATTTTCATAATATTCACCTCAACGCAAAAAACAAGCCGTACGGCTTTATTATACATATTTTCTCACAAATAAAGCCGAGCGGCTTTGTTTTGATAAAAGCATTATAATATAAGCCGTACGGCTTAGTCAATTTTCTTTTGTTACATAATTTCATTTTCTTGTAATAAAATAATATCCTGCGATTATTAATTTATATTGTGCCTTATGGGTATAGTATATATTTATCCAATCAGAACTTTTTGCCTTCAAACAAAAAACGAACCCACCCGAAGATGAGTCCGTTTCATCGTCTTAAACCTGCAGGTTCTTCATACTCTCAAGACTTATAACAAGTGTTGATGTATTATGAAGAAGTGCTGAAGTTGTAGGCTGTATGACGCCCGTTACACCAAGTGCAATAAGTGCGGAATTGAATCCGACAATCACACGGTAATTTCTGTTAATCTTCTTAATCAGACTGTCACTTAATTTCTTAAGCATAAGTATCTGGTTAAGATCATCTGCGCCGACAGTGATATCTGCAATCTCTCTTGCAATCTCAGCACCATCACTTATGGCAATACCTACATCTGCTGCTGAAAGCGCTGGTGAGTCATTAATTCCATCACCAATCATAATTACCTTTCGTCCGGCTGCCCGCTCTTTCTCTACGAACTTAGCCTTGTCTTCTGGAAGAACTTCTGAATAATATTCAGTAACTCCAACCTTTCTGGCAATAGAGGCGGCTGTTCTTTCACTGTCTCCGGTCATCATGACAACCTTTGATATTCCAGCCTTCTTAAGCCCTTCAATAACCTCCGGTGCTTCTTCTCTTAATGGATCAATTATGCATATAACTGCTGCAAGCTGACCGTTAATTGCCATATAAAGATGTGAGCAGTCATCTGGAAGACTGTCAAATAACTCCTGCTTTCCCGCTGGAATTACACATGCCTCATCCTCAAATACAAAGTGATGGCTTCCTATGATAACCTTGCTTGTATTGATAAATGTTGATATTCCATGTGCAACAATATATTCAACCTTAGAATGCATCTCTTCGTGCATAAGGTTTCTTCTGCCAGCTTCATTAACAACGGCCTTAGCCATTGAATGTGGAAAATGCTCCTCAAGACACGCAGCTATTCTTAACAGCTCATCTTCCGGCATTCCGTTAAATGAATATACCCTGCTTACTGTTGGCTTAGCCTTTGTAAGTGTACCTGTCTTATCAAATACGATAGTATCTGCTTCAGCAATTGCCTCTAAGAACTTACCGCCCTTGACTGTTGCACTCGCCTGACTTGCCTGTCTTATTGCTGCAAGTACCGTAATAGGCATAGCAAGCTTCAATGCACATGAGAAATCAACCATAAGTATTGACAATGCCTTAGTAGTATTGCGTGTTAACAGATATGTAAGTGCAGTTCCGCCAAGTGAATAAGGTACAAGCTTATCTGCAAGATGCTCTGCTTTTGACTCAAGACCTGATTTTAACTTCTCAGATTCTTCAATCATCCTGACAATCTTGTCATATTTGCTTGAGCCTCCGGCACGCTTAACTCTGAATACTATCTCGCCCTCTTCTACTACAGTTCCTGCAAATACAGAAGTTCCCTCACCTCTTCTTATAGGCTCAGATTCTCCTGTAAGTGAAGCCTGATTAACCATAGCCTCACCACTGATAACAGTTCCATCAAATGGGATTACATTACCCATCCGGATTATTACATTATCTCCGTCCTTAACATCTTTCACAGATACCTGTACTTCTGCATCATCTGTCTTTAACCAGACCTTATTAACGTTAAGTGACATCGTTCTTGCCAGGTCGTCAACCGACTTCTTGTGTGTCCAGTCCTCTATTATCTCACCTATACCAAGAAGAAACATTACTGAACTAGCTGTATTAAAGTCTCTTCTTAAGATAGAAACTCCTATTGCAGTTGCATCAAGAACTGGCACTTCAAGCTTTCTGTCAAGCAGTGTCCTGATTCCTTTATAAATGTACTTCATTGAAGATACCGTTGTTAATACCGCACATACTGGTGCCGGAATAAACAATTTCTTAGTCATTCTCCATAATACCTGATCTGCTAACTTCTCAGTATAGTGTGAATTAATTGCCCTTCCTGATGTTGCAAGAACATCTTCAGGAACCTCTACATTGCTGTATCTGAACTTAGCAATAGCTTCAATCACAGCCTTTCTTGAACATCTGTACTCGACAACTGCATCAGCAGTTCTCTCATACACCTTGGCATTTGTAACGCCCTGCAGATTCTTAAGATAATACTGCAAAGTATCTGCCTGTGTAAAAGTCATGCCAGAAGCATCCATGTGAACGCGGATTCTTCCGGGCACATCATGCTTTATTATGAATTTCATACTCTGTTACGCTTCCTCATCTTCATCTACTGAATCAAGTACAACTTCTTCTGTGTTATACTTTGTCTCATTGATTGTCTTAGCATCAGCATATATATCCTCGCAGTTTTCCTGAACAGTTGTAGCTGTCTTCATTATGCATGATTTAGCTCTTAAAACTGCTGCTGTACAGTTAGTGTAAAGCTTCTTGGCATCCTTGCTTGTAAGAATCTTAATTCCAGCTGTTCCAAATAATACACCTGCTGCAAAAAGTCCTGGTTTCTTTAAATTATCAATTTTCATACTGTGCTCCTCTCTGTCCATATTGGACAATAAATGTTTCTTAAGTTTGTCGGTTATTATATTACACATCATGTAACATTTCTACATAAATCCACTTATTGAGAAATCTTCTCAATATAGCAAAAGGAGAGATGAAACAGTTTCATCTCTCCCTTATTAGTAAATATTATTTATTAACTGAAACTGCCTTTTTCCTGTCAACTACACTTGTTATCTTCTGATTCTTAATGTATCCGCAGGCTTCTAGCCCTGACTCAATAATTTTACTCCATTTGCTTTCTGATAAATTAATTGACGAATCATCGTTTAATCTTACAGTATAACCGCCATTATCATTCTCATCACAAGTTATCCTATACATATTCTTACGGTTAATTGCACCTATTTCTTCCAGTGTATTAACCATTCTATATACAGTTGCAGCCCCAATCTTAGGATCCTTTTTTACTGCCTTGTAATAAATCTCTTTACAGCTTGAGCAGTCCTCTTCAAGGATTACATCCAGAAGCATAAGCCTCTGTTTAGTTATCCTGCAACCCTGCTGCTTGAGACGAGAAATAATAATGTCTTTGTCTTTATCAGGATTTCTGACCACCCGTTACCTCCTTTTAATGGCAGTGGCCTTTGCATTTACCGCAGTCGCCACCACATGTGAACGATTTACCGTTTTTCTTGTCGTGTACCATACTGCGTACAATAAGTGCAACTATAATCACCAATATAACTCCTACTATAATTGTTCCCAGCATAATTACACCTCCGATAATATATCATTTAATTACTTTGTTGCATTTAAAAGCTTCTTAGAATCAACCTTTAATGTCTTGCTTTCCTTATATGGTCTGAATAACAGATAGATGAAACCAGCAATTATAAGAATTGCGATTACTGTGAATACGTTAAATGCTGTGTCGCCAGTAATAAGACCAGCAATCTGGTTAATTACAAGACCTACAAGGTAAGCATATCCACACTGGTATCCGATTGCAATCCAGAACCACTTAGTGTTGTTCATCTCTCTCTTAATAGCACCCATTGCTGCGAAGCAAGGAGCACAGAGAAGATTAAATGCAAGGAATGCATATCCGCTTACTACTGTAAATGTAGCTGCCATGTTAGCATATACTGTTCCCTCACCTGCTGAGTAAAGAATACCCATTGTACCAACGATATTCTCCTTAGCTACAAGACCAGTAATAGAAGCAACAGTTGCCTGCCAGTTACCAAATCCTAAAGGAGCAAATATCCATGCGATTGCCTTACCAATTCTGCCAAGAATAGAGAAGTCAATCTGATCATCTGCAAGCATTGTAAATGTTCCATCAACAAATCCGAAGTATGTTGTGAACCAGATAATGATTGTTGAAAGTGTGATGATTGTTCCGGCCTTCTTGATGAATGACCATCCACGCTCCCACATGCTTCTTAATACTGTACCAACTGTTGGAAGATGGTATGCTGGAAGCTCCATAACGAATGGTGCCGGATCTCCAACGAATAACTTTGTCTTCTTTAAGATGATACCTGAGCAGATAATTGAGAATATTCCAAGGAAATATGCTGATGGAGCAACCCATGGAGCACCATCAAAGATAGCACCGGCAACCATTGCTATGAATGGAAGCTTAGCTCCACAAGGAATAAATGTTGTTGTCATAATTGTCATCTTACGGTCTCTGTCGTTCTCAATTGTACGTGAAGCCATGATACCAGGAACACCACAACCTGAACCGATAAGCATTGGAATAAATGACTTACCTGAAAGACCGAACTTACGGAAAATTCTATCCATAATGAATGCTATACGTGCCATATAACCGCAAGACTCAAGGAATGCAAGGAATATGAATAATACAAGCATCTGTGGAACGAAGCCAAGTACTGCACCAACACCGGCTACAATACCATCAAGGATAAGGCCCTTTAACCAGTCTACACAACCGATTGCATCAAGTCCTGACTCAAGAAGCACTGGGATACCAGGAACCCATACACCATAATTAGCAGGATCTGGAGCTGCCCCATCATTATCTATGCACTGTTCAATAGCTTCCTTAACACCGGCTGCATCTGTTGTCTCTGTTGTTACGCTAAGATTTTCCTCATCTTCTACATCATAATCTAATGTAAGATTAGCTGGAACTGTGTTTTCAAGTTTCTTTAATGCTGCTACTGCTGCATCTGAATCATAATCATCAGCTTCTGTATCAATAGCTTCTGCATACTCTTCACCTTTATCACCAAGGCTGTCGATATATGCCCCGATGATTGCATCTGAGTCACCATACTCATCAGCTACTTCCTCATAAGCTGAAGTACCGATTCCGAAGAGATGCCATCCATCACCGAAAACGCCATCATTAGCCCAGTCTGTTGCCCATGTACCAACTGTTGTAACTGACACATAGTATACGATGAACATTACAACAGCAAATATTGGAAGTGCTAAGAATCTGTTAGTAACTATTCTGTCAATCTTATCTGATGTAGAAAGCTTCTTCTCAGACTTCTTTGCAAAACATCCACTGATAATTGAAGATATATATGTATATCTTTCATTAGTGATAATACTTTCTGTATCATCATCAAATTCTTTCTCAAGAGTCTCAATCTCAGCTGAAACATCTGGAACATTCTTCATAAGAACTTTAATCTTATCATCCTTCTCAAGAAGTTTGATAGCAAAGAATCTCTTCTGTTCTTCAACAATATCAAGACCAAGCTTATCTTCTACTGCAGATATAGCTGCCTCAACCTTATCGTCAAACTTGTGAGCAATTGTATTGAGTTTCTTGCTCTCTGCAAGCTTAACAGCCTTCTCTGCTGCTTCCTTAATGCCAGTTCCCTTAAGAGCTGATATCTCAACAGCTTCACAGCCAAGGCTCTTTCCTAACTTAGCAAGGTCAACCTTATCTCCGTTCTTTTCCATGATATCGACCATGTTAACAGCCATGATAACCGGAATACCCAGTTCCATAATCTGTGTTGAAAGATAAAGGTTTCTTTCAATATTAGTACCATCAACAATATTGATGATTGCATCAGGTCTTTCGTTAATAAGATAATTTCTTGCTACTACCTCCTCAAGGGTATAAGGAGAAAGTGAATAAATACCAGGTAAATCCATGATAGTGACATCTTTATGTCCCTTTAATTTACCTTCCTTTTTCTCAACTGTAACGCCTGGCCAGTTACCAACGAACTGATTAGATCCGGTCAAAGCATTAAACAATGTTGTTTTACCGCAGTTTGGATTACCTGCTAATGCAATTTTAATTGACATTTGACTACCTCATTTCTTTTATATAAATGTTTATGCATTTGCTAACAAATATTTGACAATTCTTACATTAATTAGATTATGCTAACCTGCATGTAAAAAAAATCAGCCTACCTCTATCATCTCGGCATCGGCTTTACGAAGCGATAATTCATAGCCTCTTACTGTAATCTCTACAGGATCTCCCAAAGGTGCTACCTTTCTTACATAGACTTCAACTCCCTTAGTAATTCCCATATCCATAATTCTTCTCTTAACCGGACCATCACCATTTAACCTGGTAACTTTAACGGTCTGGCCTACAGATACATCTCTTAAAGTCATAGTTTATCTCCTTCTTATTTTAGTTTTATATAAGAACTGGCATATTCAGTCCTTTATACCATAATTTTATTAGCCATATCTTTTCCTATGGCAACTCTTGATTCCTTAATGTTAACAATGACATTACCGCCAGCTTTAGAAACAACTGTAACCACTGCTCCCGGAACGAATCCAAGATTCTCAAGAAAACGTCTTATTTCTTCCTTTCCACCAATCCGCTGGATTGTGTATGGAGTTCCTTCATCAATCATAGTTAATGGCATAAGCTCATCTCCTCTTTTTAGCATATTGATAATGTTTTTCATTACCACCTTGGTTAGTATATTCTAATAGTCATTAGATGTCAACAACTTTTGTTATATTTTTATAATATTTTTTAGAACAGATTAACCCCTGATTGATATAACCAACCAGGGGCAAAATGTGCAATCTTTTCAATATATTACAGGCAATAAATAATTATGCTAATGCTGCCCCAAGTTTTTTGCAGTTTTCAACAGCATCATCATCTGGTGCTTCCTGACAGATTACGCTGTCTGTTGCAAGAACAACACCTGCAGCCTTGCTTCTTTCTTCCCAGTCAGCCATCCATTCGCCGCTTCCCCATCCATATGAACCGAAAAGTGCAATTTTCTTACCGCTAAGGCTTCCTTCTACCTCTGTGAACATTGGCTCAAACTCTGATTCTTCAAGATTCTCTGCTCCCATTGCCGGGCATCCGAATGCGATTCCATCATATTCAGCAACCTTTCCTGAATTAAAATCATTTGCCACAATTACATCAACCTCCGCTCCGGCTCCTTTAGCACCTTCTGCAACTGCGTTAGCCATTGTCTCTGTATTACCTGTTCCACTCCAATAAACTACTGCTACTTTACTCATTATCCAATCTCTCCTTTTTTACTTTTATATGCTTAAACCGTTAATGCAGATATGCTTCTGCCTCGGTCAAAGACTCTTAAATATACTTCTGTGCATTTTCTGTAACGTGCAAACATCTTCTGGCTGAATGCCTCATCACAATACACCTTCCATACCCCACAACATTTGTAATTGCAGCCCTTTTGTCTTATAAACTGGATTACATCTTCCACTGGGTAACTTAAGAACAGCCCTATTTCATGTGGAAAGCATGTGTTCTCCTCCACTCTCTGTTTAAGATGCTTGATGCTTGCTCCAACTTTATAATCTGTATATCCAAATGTTTTCAGTACATTTTGTACTCCTGGCTGTGACAAATCCTTCTCTAATCTGTCAGGTCTGAACACATATAAAAGTGCACTCTTTTCATTTCTCTTTAAAAATGTAACATACACGCCTTTGGCGTTAAGTTTTCTGTTAACACTTGCAAGCTCTCTCCTAAAATCAGATATATTATCATATCTGTAATTAAAAAGGTTGCCAGTCTTTAATCCGGCAAGCGTCGGAGAACACTCTTTTATAACTTCCCGCTCAATTCTTCCCAATACATCTGTACAGACCATTTTTCTTTTCCTTCCATATTGCACTTTATCCTCTTCTTTATCAGCATGCCCTGCTTTCGCTTAAATATGTTTCTAAAACACTTGTAAGCGATGCCGCACTGCTTGAATGTGTTCTCACAATATCAACATCATTCTTCTTAGCCTCTGTAACAGCTGATAAAACCATCTTATGAGAAACCGTATTAGTAAACAGTATCATAAGATCCGGTGTTCCAATCTGCTTGGAAAATCCGCTTTTTTCCTTAACAAATACCTTCGCCTTGCAGCCGTGTTTCTTACATATCTGCTGATACTGGCGTTCCATACATTCATTTCCACCAATAATAACTACGCTCATATTCTCGTCCTTTCATTTGTCTTACTCTTGTTAGATTTGTCTAACTCGTATTTATAAAATAACGGATATCCTAACTGGATACCCGTTACATCAGTTAGCTTTAACTAACTATTAAAATATCATCTTTGAATATATATGTCAATACATTTTTACAAATTATCTGTCAAATGGTGCATCGTCATCATTATTGTCAAAATCATCAATATCCGCTTGACCATCTGAATGGTCATGACCGTCAATCATATTCTCTCTGTTGACAACTCTCTTGATATCTCTCTGCTTCTCCACAAGATCTGATAACAGCTCTTTAGTAGCCTTAGGCCTCTTGATATTCTTAATCTCAAAGTCACCCATTGTCTTGTCTCCAGAGCATACTTTAATAGTTCCTACTCCGACAAGTCTCTGCATGAATGAGCGCTCCAATGAAATATCCATAATCCGATACAGTCTTACCTCATCATCTTTAATGCTGAAAAATCCTTTGCTTATAAAGAATCTGTCCTTAGATACACTGTATCTTGTAAATGACCATGGAAGTCCGAGGAAGAGAATTCTCTTCCTGTCCTTCCATAATATATCTGTGCTGACTTTATCTCTTGCCATAATATCCCCTCCAATTCTAATGGCACACTGCTGACATATTCTATGTATTACTTGAAGTACTTAACACCAGATTCGAATATCTTAATATCCTGCTCACCATATATATTAATAGCAACACTGTCGCCGCGTCTCTCAGAATGTGCCATCTTACCGAAGCATCTTCCGTCTGGGCTTGTGATACCTTCAATAGCCATGTATGAACCGTTAATATTCCACTCTTCATCCATAGATACATTACCATCAAGGTCACAGTACTGTGTAGCAACCTGTCCGTTAGCAAAGAGCTTATCAAGCCATTCCTTAGGAGCAACAAATCTTCCTTCACCGTGTGAAGCTGGGTTGCAGTATACTCCGCCAAGCTCTGCATTAGCAAGCCATGGGCTTAAATTGCTGACAACCTTAGTATATACCATCTTAGATATATGACGGTTAATTGTATTAAATGTAAGTGTAGGTGACTGTGCATCCTGTCCTGTAATCTTACCATTAGGTACAAGGCCAAGCTTTATAAGTGCCTGGAATCCGTTACAGATACCAAGTGCAAGACCATCTCTCTCATTAAGTAGTTTCTCAACTGCTTCCTTCATCTTGGCATTACGGAATGCTGTAGCGAAGAACTTGGCAGAACCATCTGGTTCATCACCTGCTGAGAATCCACCAGGGAACATAATAATCTGTGCCTGGTTAATAGCCTTCTCAAATTCATCTACAGACTCTCTGATACTCTCAGCGTCAAGGTTCTTGAATACCTTAACGATTGTATCAGCACCGGCTCTTTCAAATGCCTTGGCACTATCGTACTCACAGTTAGTTCCTGGGAATACCGGGATAAATACTGTTGGCTTGGCAACCTTATTCTTGCATACATGTACGCTTGGTGCTTCATATAACTTGCTTTCAACCGGTGTAGTTTCCTTAGAAGCCTTAGTTGGGAATACACCCTCAAGGGTATCAGCCCATACGCTTAATGCTTCTTCTACATTAATTGAAACTTCCTTGTATGTGAACTTACCATTATCCTTAACAGTACCAACCTTAGTATAGGCTGTAGTAATCTCTCCAAGCTTATCTGCTGGAACTTCTGCAACGATACAGCCATAAGCTGGTGCAAAGAGGTCATCTTCCTTAACATCTGCACTGATCTCGAATCCTAACTTGTTACCAAATGCCATCTTGCTGAGTGCTGGTACAAGTCCGTTAGCATCAAGAACATATGCAGACACGATTGCCTTCTTCTGGATAAGCTCATGTATTGCACTGTAAAGAGCCTTAACCTGTTCAAAATCCGGAAGGTCATACTGATCCTTCTTAATATCAAATCTGACTAATACATCACCATCATTCTTAAGTTCAGGAGTGATAATATCTCCTTCCTTAGCTACATCAATAGCGAATGAGCAGAGTGTTGGTGGAACATCAATATGTTCAAATGTTCCTGACATACTGTCCTTACCACCGATTGATGGAAGTCCGAATCCCATCTGTGCTTCATATGCACCAAGAAGTGCAGCAAATGGCTGGCTCCATCTTTCTGGATCTTCTGTCATTCTTCTAAAGTATTCCTGATATGTGAATCTTATCTTACTGAAATCACCACCGGCAGCAACAATCTTAGCTACAGAATCTGTTACAGCATAGATTGCTCCATGATATGGGCTCCATGATGAGAGATATGGATCAAATCCATAAGACATCATAGTTACTGTATCGCATGAACCCTTAAGCACTGGAAGCTTAGCAACCATGCTCTGTGTCTCTGTAAGCTGATATTTACCACCATATGGCATATATACTGAACCGGCTCCGATAGAACCATCAAATCTCTCAACAAGTCCCTTCTGTGAGCATTCGTTAAGGTCTGCTAAAGTCTTTAACCACTTACCGCGTACATCTGTAACCTTAACCGGCTTAAGATAATCGTCTTCCTGTGAAGGAATATCAACTACAACCTTAGTCTCCTGATGAGCACCATTAGTATCAAGGAATGCTCTTGAAATATTAACGATATCTTTGCCTCTCCAGTTAAGAACAAGTCTTGGCTCTTCTGTTACAACAGCAACCTCAACTGCCTCTAAGTTCTCTTCAGCAGCATACTGAAGGAATTCCTTAACATCCTTAGGATCAACAACAACTGCCATTCTCTCCTGAGACTCTGATATAGCAAGCTCTGTTCCGTCAAGTCCTTCATACTTCTTAGGAACTTTATCAAGATCTACCTTAAGACCTGCTGCAAGCTCACCAATTGCAACGGATACACCACCTGCACCAAAGTCATTACATTTCTTAATAAGCTTAGTAACCTCTGGTCTTCTGAAGAGTCTCTGCATCTTACGCTCTGTAGGAGCATTACCCTTCTGAACCTCAGCACCACAATCCTCAATAGACTTCTCTGTATGAACCTTAGATGAACCTGTAGCTCCGCCACATCCATCTCGTCCTGTTCTTCCACCAAGAAGAATAATGATATCTCCCGGGTCAGAATTTTCTCTCTTAACTGCACTTCTTGGAGCAGCAGCTATAACTGCACCAATCTCCATTCTCTTGGCAACATAATCAGGATGATAGATTTCTTTAACATATCCTGTAGCAAGTCCAATCTGGTTACCATATGAACTGTATCCGTGAGCTGCACCTGTGACAAGCTTTCTCTGTGGAAGCTTTCCATGAATTGTCTCTGATACCGGAACAGTAGGGTCTGCTGCACCTGTAATTCTCATTGCCTGATATACATATGTACGTCCTGACAATGGATCTCTTATAGCACCACCTAGACAAGTTGCTGCGCCACCAAATGGCTCAATCTCTGTTGGATGGTTATGTGTCTCATTCTTAAAGTTAACAAGCCATTCCTCTGTCTTTCCATCGATCTCAACCGGAACAACAATTGAGCAGGCATTAATCTCATCAGATTCCTCCTGATCAGCTAACTTACCCTCAGCCTTTAACTTCTTAGCACCCATAAGTGCAAGATCCATAAGGCATACGAACTTGTCCTTACGGTCCTTATATATTTCTGCTCTGTCTGAAAGATACTTGTTATATGTAGCTTCCATAGGGGCTTTATAGAATCCGTCCTTAAACTTAACATCTGTAAGCTCTGTTGCAAATGTTGTGTGACGGCAATGATCTGACCAGTATGTATCAAGTACTCTGATTTCAGTCATAGATGGATCACGCTTCTCAACACTAGCAAAATGCTCCTGAATGAACTTAAAATCCTTAAATGTCATGGCAAGTCCTAAAGAATCATATAATTCCTTTAACTTATCCTCTGGCATATCCTTGAATCCGTCAAAATATAAAACATCAGCAGGAGTCTTGAACTCAGTAACTAAAGTTTCTGGAATATCCTCTGCTGCCTGTCTTGAATCAACCGGGTTAATGCAGTGTTCCTTAATCCTGTTCTTCTCCTCATCAGTAACAGTTCCTGTCAATACATAAGTTACAGCAGTCTTAATAACCGGTGTCTCATTCTCGTTAAAGAACTTAACACACTGCTCTGCAGAATCAGCTCTCTGGTCGAACTGTCCTGGAAGATACTCTACAGAGAACACGAAATCGTCCTTTCCTGCTGGAAATGTTCCCTCATAAACATCATCTACCGGTGGCTCAGAAAAAACAGTAGTAAGTGCCTTCTTATATGTTTCTTCTGAAAGATTCTCAATATCATAACGGATAAGAACTCTTACATCTGTAATAGTCTTTATTCCAAGATATCCTCCTATCTCCTCAAGTAATTCTTTCGCATTAACTGCAAATGGTTTCTTTTTCTCGACAAAAACTCTCTTTACGCCGCTCATATCTTCCTCCTGAGATTAGTTATATTAATTATTAATATTTAATCATTGTATCACAATAAAACATATTTTCAAACAACTATTCATGCATTCTTCTTATTATCTTGTAAACAACCTGATTACCCATTACGGTAGGACCTGTATGTGCAAAGAAAACAATACCGTCTGTCTGTGATATTATCTCACTCTTAACAGTACCCTCGCATGGATCAAGAATCTGTGCTATAAGCTCACCATGATATACAGGGTCACCCGGCTCTTTAAGTCTCTTGTAAAATCCTGCATCATAAGTCTTGACCGCCATAAGGTCAAATTCGTTGATAACACTTGCAATATATCCACTGTGATTGTTGTACTTAAGAATACCCATTCTGGTTAAAAACCTGAGAACAGATGACACAGCCTGTCTTGCAGACTTCTCATCAATCATATCTGTGCTGTTAGTATATATTGAAAATGCATTAGTACCATTCATCTGCCAGTTATAATTAAGTGTCACTGTATCCATTGGCTTCGGCTTTCTAATAACAACGTACTGAAGTCCGAACAGATTGGCAAGACTCGCACTCTGGAATCCCGTATCCATCATCTTTACATGAGGAATAAAATCACCCGGCATATAAAAGCTTGCAAAATGTATGCCATAACTGTAACCCTTAATTCTGTCAAAAAGTGTTCCTGCTATCTGCTTGGTTGTATCTCCATTAACATCCCCAGGAAAAGCCCTGTTAATATCAGAATTATCTGTGGGCCAGAATCTCTTTCCAACATTCATGGAAAATCTGTTAACAGATGGGATAACAAGAATCTCATGATTGTGTGATATTGCGCCATGAGCCTCAAGCTCTTTAAGTGCTTTAACAAGCTGCGAACATATATACAACTGCTGTATCTCATTACCTCTTAATGCACCAACAATACATGCCGACTTCTCACCACCGCCGAATCTATAGCCTTCTATCTGATAATCTTCTCTATATATACCCTTTAAAGAATAAATAATCTCTTTCTTCATTATCTGCCACCATAAACTCTTGCTATAAGAGCCCCCTTATGTACTACCGGATTCTCTCTTAATGTAAATATAATTCCGTCTGTAGGTGATTCAATTCTCTGGATTATCCTTCCCTCAATAGGCTCAATAATATCTCCTATATGAGTTCCTATTCCAATCCTTCCCATAGAATCAACTGCTGATACGAATATTCCGCTTTCCTTAGCAGTAAGAAATGTAACCTCACCCTCTGTAGAAATAATAGGTTCATTCACATTCTTTGGCTCATCATCCCATATTCCCATATGAGACATAAGGTTAAATATACCGTCAACAATATCCCTGCAATACTTAGGTGTAATTCTGTTTCCAACACCCATCTCCGTAACAAGAGTAGGCACACCAAGATGGTTAAGACTATAGGCAAGAGTTGCATCCAGCACAGTAATTGAAGAATATATCCACACAAATTGTGCATTCATCATCTTCGCATAAGGAAGAAGCTTTTCCTGCGTATCATCATTAATCCTTACCTGCGGCATTTCATTTACAAATATATTGCTTGAATGGATATCAATACACAGGTCACTTCCAATAATATCTTCAATAATGCCTGCTGCCACATATTCAGCCATCGCTCCATTATTATCACCAGGGAAAACCCTGTTCATATCAAGATCAAACATAGGAATTCCTCTTGAACCTGTATCAATACCAAGAGGGTTAATATCAGGATAAATGTCAACAATTCCTTTAAGCTTATCCTTTTCTCTCTCAATTCTTCTTATAATCTCATAACATATAAGCTGACCATCAAGCTCATCGCCATGAGTACCTGTAACAATTGATATTCTTGGTGTGCTGTGATTCTCATCTTTATTCATAAGTCTGTTCTTCCTGACTACCAGTCTTTCATGAACCGGAAGCTCAACAGAAACAACTTCTTCTATCATATCATTCTCCCATTATTCCCCGGATTATCAATATCCGGACCTTATTAATATCTATCTGAATTTTATCACACCTGAAATGTGTCTACAAGTCTTGTTCGTCCCAGAAATCGCGTATACATCTGTCTGCATTGCCAAGTGTCACCGGATATATCCTGTTCCACTCCCTAGGATACATGCTCTCATATTCACCAGTCATGAATCTGTCATCCAGAAGCGCAATCACACCCTTATCCGTATCCGTCCTTATAACCCTTCCTGCTGCCTGAAGCACCTTATTCATTCCTGGAATAACATAAGCATAAGAATATCCATTTTTGCCAAACTCATCAAAATAATCCCTTAAAATGTTACGCTCCCTGCACACCATCGGAATCCCAGTTCCGACAATAACAGCACCTATAAGGCTCTCATCCTTTAAGTCAATTCCTTCGGAAAATATTCCTCCAAGCACACAGAAGCCTGCAAGCGAAGCCCCTTCTGGAAGTTCCTCGTAAAATGCTGATAAGAAATTTTCCTTGTCAGCTTCCTTCATAAAACGTCCCTGTACAAGCACATTAACACAGCTTTCTGGTAAAAATGTATCTTCTCCACCACATTCGGTCACATTAACACCACTTTTCCACCTGAAGCACTCAAGAACACTCTCCATGTAAGAATATGACGGAAAGAACACCATATATCTGCCGCTTCTGCCAGAAATCATATGCATAATATAATCGTGTACCTTGGCATATTCCCTTACATTTCTTCTTGTATAACGGCTTGTCACATCAGTGGCCACGACAATTCTCTTATTATCAGGTTCAAAAGACGAATGTGCATAAACCGCCCTTTCTGACACATCACCGGAAAGCATTTCCTTAAAATAATTCACCGGAAGCAGTGTAGCTGAGAAGAATACCGTACTTCTGCCCTGTGAAAGTCTCTCACTTATGTTGCCAGACGGGTCAACGCAGTACAGATGTACAAGAAAGTTTCCATCGTTATCATGCTCATTATAGTAGACATATTTTTCATCAGCACAATCATACATATTAAGAAAATGTCTCACCACAAAGAAAAACTCGAGCAGTTCATTAGTCACTGGCTCGCCCTTATGTCTCTCCATGAACTTCTGCATAAGTCCCATGACACGTTCAAGGCTGGCTGGAAATGTGCCAAGACCGCTCACAACCTGGAATGTATCACACTGTCTTTTATATTCGAGCAACTGCTTGTTACATCTGTCAAGTGCACCTGCAAGCCGCTTGTCCATCTCCTTGACAAGCTTCTTAGCCGCAAGAAAATCTTCTTTTTTCAACACTGCGCTGTACATTTCTCTTGCTCTGTCCACAAGGTTATGTGCTTCATCCACAAGAAACACATAATCACCCTTCGCACCATTGCCAAAATACCGCTTAAGCGACGCATCCGGGTCAAATACATAATTATAATCACATATAATTCCATCACACCAGTACGAAACATCAAGTGACATCTCAAACGGGCAGACCTTATGCCTGTTGGCATATTCCATGACATTATCCCTTACAATAACCATCTGGCTCGTTATTATGTCATACACAGCATCATTAATCCTGTCAAAATGTCCCTTGGCATACGGACATGCAACAGGGTTACAGTTACGCTCATCAAGTGGACATATTTTGTCCTTAGCTGTAAGAGTAACAGTTCTCATATGAAGCCCGTTATCCCTCAGAATAGCATAAGTATCCTCTGCAACAGTTCTCGTTATCGTCTTGGATGTCAGGTAAAATATCTTGTCTGCCATCTGCTGTCCTAACGCCTGCACAGCCGGGAACACAGTAGACAACGTCTTTCCGACACCTGTAGGTGCCTGAATATATAGATTGGTATTATCTTCAATAGCCCTGTATACACTCACGCACAGATTCTTCTGTCCCTCCCTGTATTCATAAGGAAACTTAAGTTCTCTGATTGATTCCGTCCTTTTTAGTCTTTCATCAAATGTATAATCAGTCCATCTCTTAAAGCCTGTAATCAGCTTATTAAACCACTCTTCAATACGTTCAAATGTGTACTCTTCCAGAAACTTGTTGATTGTCTCAGGCTCAGGAGTAACGTAAGTCATCTGGATTCCAATCTTTGACAGCTTCTTCTGGCTTGCATATATATAACCATACACCAGTGCCTGGGCTTTATGCACATAGACCGGTTCTTTCAGCAGAGAAACATCTGTCTGCATAGTCTTTATCTCATCAATTATTACATCGCTCTCCGGCTCTTTATTGCCATTCTCATCATAATTAATATCTGCAATAATACCGTCAGCCCTGCCTTCCACCTGTAATACATACTCAATCCCTAAGTCAGATACAAGCGGTATCTCAATCTTTAAAGGCACTTCGGCATGATACATAGTGCCCATGCTGTGCTGGATTTTCCTGTGAATCCTTGCACCCTCCTGCATGATTTTCACATCATTGCTGCCGGTATTCCTGTTGTCAATATCACCTTCTGCACACATGAATTCCACAAGATTTCTTACAGATATTCGAAAGCAGTTTCCATTTACAGAGTACATACTATCTCCATTCAATAATGTTCTTCAATATCGTATATATAGGCATTGCCTGTCTTTCCGACTCTTTTCACCTGTTCCATGTAATTAAGCATTGCAAGTACGCTGGCAGCAGTCTGCCTGTCAATATGAGCCGCATTTGCAAAATCCGCTGAAGTAAAGCCATTCTCAAGCCCATCTGGTACAAACTGCATATAATCCTGCGGGCAGTCCAGCTCTATAACCTTTCTTATCCCCACCGGAATCCTGTCATAGCGCACACTCCCGCGCTTCTTATCGTAACTCCAGCCATTAAGAAGCTTATATTCTTCTATATCAATCAGCAGCAATGTAACCTTAAGATTTGGATTTTTTAAAAATGCTTTAATCTTATACAGCTCAAACATCGCGTCATACATGGAACACCGCTTCGGAGACTTTCTTCTTGAAGTAATATCCCCAGTCTCCGGCTCTATCCAGCTTAAATACTTCTCATAAGGCATAGGGTACACAACTCTTACCTGATATTCATTCAGGAACACTGACAACTTATCCCTTAACTTGTTAAGCTGCCTCGTCTGAATCTCAATTATCCCATGTTCATTATATATATCAGCATAATAACCGTCTATTGCAACCTCATGATTATCTTCATCTGGTTCATAATACATTTTTAATACCGCATGCAGTGTCTTTTCCGATAAAGTGCCTATCCCCTTGTCATTGTGGCTCTTGCCGATTATCTTTTCCTTCGCTTCATCGAAAGCCCGGCTGTCTATATATTCTATTGGTTCATTGGAAGATTTCTTCTTCGGCATGGCTTATTCCTCATCACAACATATGTTCTATCATGTTATCAAGTATCTTACGATTGTCCGAAAAAATCAACCCTATGTGACAAATGCCCTGATATATTATAGAAATCCATTCTATAACCATCAGGGCATTAAGCATTTATTTACTTATCTTCGTCATCAATATCAAACAACTTTAATTCTTCAACATCATTCTTGCCGGATTTGTCATCACCGTAAGATTTGTATAGTGAATCATCTTCGTCAAAACCAGTATCCGCATCGAAGCCAGCGTCCTCGTCATCCTCACTGTCTTCATCATACTCTTCTATCTCTTTCTCGGTATACTCATCAAGGTCAACTCCGTCTTTAGAAGCCATATTAAATACCTTCTTAACCTTAGAAAGCTTAGCAGCCAGTATAATTGTGACAATGATAAACGCTACGATTATCACACCAAGTATTGTAATTATTGTAAGCCATAACCTGTTACCGCCAAATGTCTTATTATTATCAGCTTTGACAACTGTATCAGCATTTGTTGTCTTAACAACAGAATATGCCTGTATAGTTCCATCACTTACTCTGTATCTGAACCAGCCTTTCTCGCCAAGTGAGCTTACTCCGTAGAACAGACAGTACTGTCTGTCGGCATCCATAAGCACCTGTACCTCTCTACCGTTCATGGTAAACTTTGTAAGAGCATAGCCAGCCGGTTTCTCTAGCGAGTTTGTTATAGGCAGAACAACATATGTTATCTCTGGTTCTGCAACAGTATTGTATGGTGAAAATGTTTTCGCAGTCTCATCATAGATGTAGAACCCGCCTTTTCCATCTTCACTTTCAAGATACATAAGGATAAGACCTGTCTTTATGCCTTTAACCGCATTTATCTTCTGACCATTATAATCATAGTCAATCTCCTGATATCCATCTGGAATTGTGATTCCTGAATAATCCTTTACAACCGAATATTTCTTTCCATCTATTGTAACTGTTCCATCGTCATTAACAGTCTGGGTTGATGTCTCAGTAACCTCTTCTGTCTTTGACTCAGCCTCTGTTGTTGCTTCCTGACCATCCTCAAGTCTTGTTGTATATATTATATATTTCTTAACTGAACCATCTTCTGCAGTAACTGTAATTGTTGTTGTATTGCTTCCCGGGTCCATTCTTCTACCGCTTATGCTTACCTTAGCAGCATTATCATTAGCTACAGCACTTACAACAAGCTCTGTGACATCAGCATCAACAGTTGCATTGTAAGTTGTCCTGTCTGGTGAAAATGCTGGTGAAAGCGTTCCCGGACTTATCTGCAGGGACTTAAGCGTGTTGTCTGATGAGTAGCTGGCTGGAGCCTTTGCTGTGACCTTTCCTGATGAGGAACTGCTAATAGATTCACGTTCATTGTTTATACTGACAATCCTCGAATCTCCTGTAACGCTTAGAGTAGTCGTACCTACACCTATAATCTCAAATTCTTGTGTCAAAGACTCATTCATACCATACGATTTACCATCTGTAAATTCATACCTAATAACACCACTATTACTTCCACTAGTTGGTTTAATTATTGTATTATCATAAGATACATATATAAACGCTCCACCTATATCTTCTGAAGCATTAATTGTTACTGTTATATTTATTTTCTCTCCAACAACACCATTTGCCGAACTTATTAAGACACTTGCAGACTCCTCGGCATTTGCATTAATTAC
>OGYP01000442.1_pt1 | contig 20291 bp, 11 predicted proteins | sample 1576571 | NCBI WGS metagenome assembly OGYP01 (sample SAMEA3541559, study PRJEB24748) | human gut metagenome | biome: human gut; feature: human-associated habitat; material: faeces | place: China | collected 2012
CCAGGTGGTGGTCGTCCAGATGACGATCCATGCCTTGTCCAGCGGGATGTTGTGCTTGGCCAGCACGCCGTTGGGGTCGTCGGTCAGCTTGAAGCGGACATAGATGGAATCGCACTCGTCCTCGGCGTACTCGATCTCAGCCTCGGCCAGGGCGGTGCGGTCCTCGGGGCACCAGTACACGGCCTTCATGCCCTTGTAGATGTAGCCCTTCTTGGCCATCTCGCCGAAGATCTCGACCTGGCGGGCCTCAAACTCGGGGCGCAGGGTCAGGTAGGGGTTCTCAAAGTCGCCCTGCACGCCCAGACGCTTGAACTGCTCGTTCATGACGCCGATGTGCTCGGTGGCAAACTCCTTGCAGATCTGGCGCAGCTCCAGCTTGGAGACACCGGCCTTCTTGTCGCCGAGGGAGCTCAGCGCCTTCAGCTCGATGGGCAGGCCGTGGGTGTCATAGCCGGGCACGTAGGGTGCCTGGAAGCCGGACATGTTCTTATAGCGGATGATGATGTCCTTGATGATCTTGTTCAGGGCCGTACCCATGTGGATATTGCCGTTGGCATACGGAGGGCCGTCGTGCAGGATGTACTGCGGCTTGCCCTCGTTGTTCTTAATCATCTGCTCATAGACATGGTTCTGCTCCCAGTCCTCGAGCATTTTGGGTTCCTTCTTCGGCAGACCGGCCCGCATTTCAAACGGGGTCTGCATCTTATGGATGGTGTCGTTGTAGTTCTGCGCCAAAGTTTCCTACTCTCCTCTATTTATTGGATTCTTTAGTTATATCACATCGGGCGTCAGCTGTCAAAGTCAACGCCTTCAAAGTTATCGAACGCCGGGGAATTCAGCTCCTCCTGCGGTTCGTCACTTGCCTTTTTGCGGGTCGTGCGCCTGGTCGTACCGGCCTTGCGGCGGCGGGCAGGCTTGGCCTCCGGCTCGTCATACAGGCCGGAGACATCCTGGAACCGCGTCTCGTCGATGGCGGGCTCCTCCACGGGGATCGGGGCGGGCTCGGCTTCCTCCGGCTCCTCCGGGTGCGGCGCGATGGCAAATTCCACCGTGTCTACCTTTTCGCCCTGAGCCTGGGCACTTTCCGTCGGCTCCGGCACGGGCTGGGCTGTGGGCGGCTCATAGTAGGCCGTCTCCTGCATGGCGGGCACCTGGGCTGCCTGCTGTACCGGGGCCGACTCCGGCACAGGCTGGGCTGCAGGGGCCGTGTAGGCCGGGGCTTGCACAGCGGACTGCTGCGGCTCTGCCGCAGGGGCAGCGGCCTGCTCCGGGGCCGGGGACGGCGGCGGAACGGGTTCATCCTCGGACCGTCTGGTGTAATCGGGCAGTTTATTGATAAGGTTGATATGCTTGCGGTACATCTCGATCAGCGAACGCTTGAAGCTGTCTGCCTCACCCTTGAGCGTGACGATCTCCTGCTTGGCCAGCTCAACGTCATCGCGGGCGCGCTGCTCGCGGTCCTCCGCCTTGATGTTGGCCGAGCGGATGATCTCCGCCGCTTTCTGCTTGGACTCGTGGATAATACTGTCCCCCATGCGCTGGGCGTTGATCATCGACGTACTCAGGGAGTTTTCCATCGTTCGGTATTTTTCAATGCGCTGGGCCAGCATGACGAGCTTTTTCTGCAAATCATCATTCTGGGCAGCCAGGTCGTCCATTGCCTGGGCGACCTGCTTGAGATAATCATCCACATCCTCACGGCGATAGCCCTGGAACGCTTTGTCAAATGTGACGTGGCGGACATCCTCGGAAGAGATCATGACGGCTTTCCTCCTGTATGCGGGGCACACGGCCCCGTTATTCCCTGCCCGCAGCGCTGCGGGCGATCCTGCGCTCAATATTGGTAAAAGGATATGAACAGACGATCCTTGCGGCTTTTGCCGCCGATGGCCGCCAGCTTAAAGCGCCCCACGCCGCGCACTGTGAAAATATCTGCGGCGTAGGCGGTCTCGTGGGCGGCCTTCAACGGCAGGTGGTTGATCTCCACACGGCCCGCGGCGATATATTCTGCCGCGCGGGTGCGGGAGGTGTGCAGCATGGCTGCCAGCACCGCGTCCGCACGCAGGGACGGCACGGTAGCCTCCTGCAGGGTGCGCTCGGGGCTTTCGGCCAGACGGGCGGGCAGTGCGTCGATGCACGCAGTATGCACGGTGCAGTGCCCTGCACCGGTCAGCTCCGCGTTTATAAATTCCTGCTTGTCGGCGAGGATCACCGCGTAAAATGTGTCCTCACGCTCGGGGTCTGCCAGCAGGTCCCCCACGCAGCTGCGCTCAAGGCCAAGGCCCAGAATCGCACCGAGATAATCCCGGTGAGTCGGCAGCTTATCCCCGTAAGCGGTGCATTGCAGGTAGGCCAGCGGTTCTTCCTGCCAGGCGTCGGGCGGCTCAATACAGAGCACCCGGCGTTCTGCCGCGTCAAAGCCGCCCCAAAAGCGGATGCAGCTGCACCCGGCCTTGTTGCAGGCGGCCTGCGCCAAGCTCTGCTCCCGGTCCGAGAGGAAACCCGTATAACGCGGGATGCCGCGGCTTACCGCAACGCGGCACAGCTCCTCGACACGGCGCATCAGGCGGCGCTCGTCGTCATTCTGCGGCGGCACAAAGCCGCGCACCGCATTGGCGGTATCAGAAGAAGACGCCATTGTTTTCCAGCTCGTCGAGCAGGTCACCCATAATATCAACGTTGTACGGCGTAATAATGAAGGTGCTGGTCGCCACGCGCTTGATCTGGCCGTTGTTGGCATACGCTACACCGGACAGGAAGTCGATCAGACGGCGGGAGACCTCTTTGCTGGCAGACTCCAGATTCAGCACCACAGTATGCTTGGCGTTGAGCTGGTCCGCAATGCTGGACGCATCGTCAAAGCGCTCCGGTTTGACCAGAACGACCTGCAGCTGGGTCGTCGCGTTGATGTTCACGACCTTATTGCTGTGCTGTTTGATCTCCTGCTGCTGGGTATACTCCCGCGCAGCTGCAGCCCCCTGCCCGCCGGGGAAAACATTCTCTTCAGTGTCATCTACATAGGAATCTGCTTCGGGATCGATACCGAGCTTGCTTCTCAAACTGTCAAGCATGGACATGGTCGTAAAACTCCTTTGATCAGAAAGCGCCGTTTACGTCAGCGCGTCATTACAGCGATATACATTAAATATTATCTTCTTTTTTGGCAGTCTTGTCAATACGAACGGCGTATTTTCGTTACAATAGTTTGCCATCCTCCAAATTTGTGCCCTGTACGATGATCTCATCATAGAGGCGCACCTCATTTGCACTGCCGAGCTTGCCGTCCTCCGGGACAAGAATGTAGCTGTCATTCTCATACAGCGTTGTGATCTTCAAAAAGCGCTGCAGGTTGCCGTACTTGACATAGACACCGCGCTGGCCGTTCACGATATGCAGCGCCGCCTTGTCGATGCGGATGCCCTCGTAGGTTTTTAAATCGACCTGCACGGTCTCGCAGCCCAGACCCAGGACCTCGGCGCTGATGGTCTGGCATTGCAGCACGATCTTGGCAATGCCGTTGTCCTTGTCCTCAGTGATTTCCTCCACCGTGGCGGAAAGCGGGGTGTTCTGCTTGCCGGGTACGCTGATTTTCACCGTGGACAGACCGTCGAACCGTGCGGCGGTATCCAAATCACAGACCGCGTAGAATTTCCAGCTGAAGCCCGTCGCGATCTGTCCGGCGCGGTTTGTATCCGCTGCCGGGAAGCCGTCTGCCAGCATTTTTTGCAGCGTGGCCGGGTCGGCATCGGCCAGCGCCCGGCAGTCCGTCCGGATGGCGGGCGAGGCCTCCGTGCGGCTGAAATAGCCGTTCGTTGTGGCGGTGACGGTCTGCAGCGTGTCGAGCTGTGCCTTGATGCCGTCGTACTCGGTCTGCAGCGCTGCGATGGACTGGGAGAAATCCGCCGTCTGCCCGGTGCTGATCTGCAGACGGTTCTGGGCCAGCAGAAAGCTGTCCTGCGCGTCGGAGATGCCGGTATACTGGGCAGTGTCCAGCTTATCCAGCAGGTTGTACAGCGCCTGCTTCGTCTGGTTTTTCAGCACCGAAAGCTCACTGCCGGCAGAATTCTGCGACTTCGTAAGCAGCGTGATGGAGCGCTCGAGCCGGTCCAGACGCTCACGCTGCAGGCCCTGGGTGTCATCGGTGTAGCATTCGGCTACCACCGTGCCGTTCGTCACGCGCTCGCCATCCTGCACAAGATAGCCGAGATTGCCGCTGCCCGGCACATCCACAGCGTCAAATGCCACAACGCCGGTCAGGTTCAGGCTTTCGGCCAGCGTGTAGCGGATGGCGGTCTCGGTCTTGTAGGACCGATGGAAGATCAGCACGAACTGGACGGCAACATACAGCAGGAAGAGTGCCAGTGCCAGCAGCCCCAGCGCGTGTAAAAGTTTTTTTGCCAGCGGGCGGTCCTGCCGGTTGCTCACGGTGCACCCTCCTTTCCGTTATTCTTCGTTGTGCAAAAAGGCCCGCACCAGCGTGCAGGCGCGCTCGGTGACATCCTCCTCATCCAGATAGAGCCACACCGCGTCGTTCTGACGGCGGAACCAGGTCAGCTGGCGCTTGGCGTAGTTGCGCGTTGCCTGCTTGAGACGCTCGGTGCATTCGGTCAGATTGGCCGTGCCCTCAAAGTACGGGAAGAATTCCTTGTAGCCGATGGCCTGCGCCGCCGTGCGGTAGGCATCGCGGTGGTCGTAGACCTGCCTTGCTTCGTCCAGCACACCGTTTTCGACCATTTCGTCCACGCGGCGGTCAATGCGGCTGTACAGCACTGCGCGGTCCCGGCAGGTCAGGCAGAGGCAGAGCGCATGGTAGGGTGCCTCGGCGGGCCTGGCCTCGCGGCGCTGGTCGCTCATGCGGCGGCCCGTGGCTTCAAACAGCTCCAGTGCGCGGATGACGCGCGGCAGGTTGTTGGGGTGGACCTGAGCGGCGTAGTCGGGGTCGACCCTTTGCAGCTCGGCGTAAAGTGCCGCACCGCCCTCGGTGTCCGCCCGCGCCTGTAATCGGGCGCGGATGGCGGGGTCGGTCTTTTCCGGGGCAAACGCCATACCGCTCAAAAGACTGGTGATATACAGCCCCGTGCCGCCCACGACGAGGGGCAGTCTGCCGCGGGCCGTGATGTCCCGTATCAGCGGGTCAGCGGCGGCGGTGAAGTCCGCCACGCTGTAGGGGGTCTCCGGCGACAGAAAGTCCAAAAGATAATGCGGTATCCCCTGCCGCTCCTCCGCACTCGGCTTTGCCGTGCCTACGTCGAGATTTTTGTAAATCTGCATCGAGTCGGCGTTGATGATCTCACCGTCAAAGGCTCTGGCCAGCGCGACGGAAAGTGCGGTCTTGCCGCTGGCCGTCGGCCCGCCGACGGCGACGACGCGGGGTTTAGACAAGTCGGCCAAACTGCTTTTCCAGCTCCTTCCGGGTGATTTTCAATACGCAGGGCCGCCCGTGCGGGCAGAACGGCGGGACCGTGCCGTCCATGATGTGCTGGGCCAGCGCGAGCATCTCGGCGGCGTTCGTGCGGTCCCCCGCTTTGATGGCCGCGCGGCATGCGATGGAATGCAGCACCCACTCGGTCTTTTCACGCAGGGCGTCGCGTCCGCCGTCGGCGAGCTTTGCCGCCAGCTCCACGATCATATCCTCTACATCGTCCACCGGCACGTCCGCGGGCACGGCGCGCACGACAACAGTCGAGCCGCCGAAGTCCTCGGCCTCGATGCCGGCATCGGTCAGAAGGTCAAGGTTCTGCAAAACGGCCTGTTTTTCCGCGGCGGTCAGATTGACCTGCACGGGGACGAGCAGCATCTGGGACGGCACGCTGCCGTAGTCCCTGGCCAGCTGCTCAAACAGAATGCGCTCATGCGCAGCGTGCTTGTCGATAAGGCAAAGCTCACTGCCGCGCTCGGTGATGATATAGGTCTTAAACACCTCGCCGACAAGGCGCAGCGGCTCGCTTGCAGGCGGCGGGGTCAGCGTCGTCTGCTCGGGACGTGTGCTGACCATGTCGGGCAGGGCGCTTAAAGCATGCGGGTCATTCCGAACGTAATCCGTCTCGGGGTCTGCTGCGGGGGCCTCGTCGGGCAGCTCCGGCAGGATGTCCAGCACCGTGTCATCGCTGACGGCGTGGGGCATCGGCTGCGGGGCGGGAATCGTTACGGGCTCCGACGCGGGCGTTTCAACCGCCGTCACCGGCGTGACCGGGGTCAGCGGTCTCGGTGCGGGTCCCGCCGTGTAGGCGGGCTTCGGGGACTGTGCCTCCAGCACGCCCGGGACAGGCTGTGTACCCTGTGCATTCTGAACGCCCTGCGCCGTCGGCAGCGAGCGCACAGGCACGGACGCGGTCAGACCGTTCAAAGCGCGGTATTCTGCCGCGGACAGCGTCGTGAAGCCGCCCTTTTTCGGCTGGGCTGCAGCGGGCCGCGCGGCAGGTGCCGGGGCGGCGGGCTGCATCACGGTCTGCCCGGGCTTTTCTTCGGGCGCGGTGTGACCCATCTCAAAGCGGCACTCGCCGCTGCCGGGCGTTGCCAGCGCGGCGCGAACAGCGCGGTAGACAGCGTCAAAGACGTCACTCTCTTTCGCAAAGCGAATTTCGGTTTTCGCCGGGTGGACGTTGACATCGACCATGTCGGGCGGCAGCTCCAGCATGAGCACTGCGCCCGGGAACTTGCCCTGCATCATCGTGCCCTTGTAGGCGTTTTCGAGCGCCGCCATCATTGTGCGGTTTTTGACGTAGCGGCCATTAACGAAGAAATGCTGCGCACCGCGGCTGGCGCGGCAGGCACGCGGCGGCGTGACCAGGCCGGTCACATGGTACAACTCGCTGCCGCCGTCCACGGGCAGAAGGTCGCGGGCAAATTCACGGCCCAGGACCGCGTAGACCGCACTGCGCAGGTCGCCGTCGCCGGGGGTCACATACTGCTGCTTGCCGTCGCGCAGATAGCGGAAGCTGATCTCCGGGTGGGACAGCGCCGCGTGCAGGACCGTTTCAGCCACAAACGTGCCCTCGCTGGCGTCCTTTTTCAAAAACTTCATGCGGGCGGGCGTGTTGTAAAACAGGTCACTGACCGTGATGGTCGTGCCGACGGGGCGCGCGCCGGGCTCCATCCCACGCTCCTCGCCGCCTTCGATGCGGTAGCAGCAGGCGTACTCGTCGGCCTCGGTGCGGGTCAGCACCTCGACGCGGGCAACGCTGGCAATGGAGGCAAGTGCCTCGCCGCGGAAGCCTAAGGTATGGATGTGCCCGAGGTCCTCCGCCGTCGCGATCTTGCTGGTGGCATGGCGGATAAACGCTTTATCGATATATTCCGCTTCTATGCCTGAACCGTTATCTACGATTTGCAGCTGCTGGATGCCGCCGCGCACCGCCGACAGCGTGATCTGCGTCGCGCCTGCGTCGATGGCATTTTCCAGCAGCTCCTTCGCCACGGAGGCGGGCCGTTCGACAACCTCGCCCGCTGCGATCAGCTCTGCGGTATGCTTGTCCAGTACACGAATTTCCGCCATGGTTTTCACCTGCCTTTAGTCTTTGTCCAGTGTATTTTTCAGCTCGTACAGGAAGTTCAGCGCCTCCAGCGGGGTCAGTGTCTCAATGTCTACATTGTGGAGTTTTTCGACGACCTCGCTGGGTACGCTGGGGTTGTTGTAAGCCTCGACGGTGTCAAAATCGAGCTGCATCGTGTTATTGCGTCCCGGTGCGCTGGCCTCCAGCTGGCGCAGCACGGCGTGGGCGCGCTTTGTCACGCTGCCGGGCAGACCCGCGAGCTTCGCGACCTCGATGCCGTAGCTGTCGTCGGCGGGGCCTGCCACAATGCGGCGCAAAAACGTGATGTCCTCGCCGCGCTTTTTGACGGCGATATTATAGTTTTTGACGCCGTGAATATCCTGCTCCATGCTCGTCAGCTCGTGGTAGTGCGTGGCGAACAGCGTCTTGCAGCCGATGTTCTCGCAGATAAATTCTACCACACTGCGCGCAATGCTCATGCCGTCAAACGTCGAAGTGCCGCGGCCAATTTCATCCAGAATCACTAAGCTGTCTTTCGTCGCGTTTTTCAGGATCTCCGCAACCTCGGTCATCTCGACCATGAAGGTCGACTGCCCGGCGGCGAGATCATCCGACGCGCCGACGCGGGTGAAGATGGCATCCACCACGCCGATATGCGCCGCGGCGGCAGGCACAAAGCTGCCGATCTGCGCCATCAGGGCAATCAGCGCATTCTGGCGCATGTACGTAGATTTACCGGCCATGTTCGGGCCGGTGATGAGCAGCATCCGGTTCTCGTCCTTGTCGAGCATCGTATCGTTGGGTACAAACAGACTGCCCTTGAGCATCTGTTCAATGACCGGGTGGCGGCCCTCCTTGATCTCCATAACGCCGCTCTCATCCACGTTTGGCATGACGTAGTTGTTTTGCAGCGCCGCCTCGGCAAAGCCTGCCAGCACATCGAGCTGGGCCACAGCCGATGCCGTGCGCTGGATGCGGACGACCTCGGCGGAGATCGACGAAAGCAGGTCGGCAAACAGCTGGTGTTCCAGAACCAGCAGGCGCTCGTTTGCGCCGAGGATCTTATTTTCCAGCTCCTTCAGCTCGGGCGTGATGTAGCGCTCGCCCGTCGTCAGCGTCTGCTTGCGGGTGAAGGTATCGGGCACCGAGTCGGTGTAGGAGCGGCTGACCTCAATATAGTAGCCGAACACCTTGTTGAAGCCGATCTTCAGCTTGGGGATGCCGGTTTCCTCGCGGTAGCGGGCCTCAAGGTTTGACAGATACCCCTTGCCGCCGTGCATGATGTCGCGCAGCTCATCGACCTCGCTGTTGAAGCCCGCGCGGATAGCGCCGCCGTCCTTCATGTTGGCGGGCGGGTCATCCACAAGGGCGGTCTGGATGTTCTGCAAGACATCCTCGAGCAGGTCGATCTGGTCAGCCAGCTGCGTCAGCAGCGGTGCACCGCAGGCCGCAGCCTGGGCCTTGACCTGGGGCAACATGGCGCAGGTATCCCCCAGCGCCTTGACCTCGCGCGGGGTGGCGGAGCCGTAGAGAATGCGGGTCGTCAGCCGCTCAATGTCAAAGACATGGCCGAGGGCTTCTTTCAAATCGGCGCGGGCGATGCTGGCAGAATAGAGCGCCTGCACCGCACAGAGCCGCGCATTGATGGCGTCGGCGTCCACAAGGGGCTGCTCGATCCAGGAGCGCAGCAGGCGCTTGCCCATCGAGGTTTCGGTCTTGTCGAGCACCCAGAGCAGCGTGCCGCGCTTCTCGCGCCCGCGCATCGTCTCGGTCAGTTCCAGATTTGCGCGGGTCACAGGCGACAGGCGCATATACTGTGCGTCGGCGTAGTTCTGCACGGTCTTGATGCGCTCAACGCCGTGCTTTTGGGTCTCGTGCAGGTAGTTGAGAAGCGCCGCCACAGCATACGGGACAAGCGCGTCCTTCTCATAGCCGAGGGTCGTGCGCCAGTCAGCGCCGAACTGGCCGGCCATGGTCTGCTCCATGACGGCGTCCTTAAAGCAGGCATCCTCGCGCAGCTCGACCAGGGCGTTTGTGTGCTGCTTGATGTAGGTCGTGACATCTTTAAAGTCAAGCATCGGCGGGCAGATCAAAATCTCGCTGGGCATATAGCGGCACAGCTCGGTGATGATGGCTCCGCCGATTTTTTCAGCGTTCAGCTCGGTGGCGTAGGCCTCGCCGGTGGAAACGTCCGCAAAGCAGACGCCCGCACGCCAGCGGCCGCGGGTGCGCTTGCAGTAAATGCTCGCCAGATAGTTGTTTTTATCCTCGGACAGCATGCTGCTTTCAATGACCGTGCCGGGCGTGACAACACGGATGATGTCGCGCTTGACAAGGCCCTTGGCGAGGGCAGGGTCCTCCATCTGCTCACAGATGGCGACCTTGTAGCCCTTGGCGACCAGGCGCGCCATGTAAGTCTCGTAGGAGTGGAACGGCACGCCGCACATAGGGGCGCGTTCTTCCTTGCCGCAGTTTTTGCCGGTCAGCGTCAGCTCCAGCTCCCGCGAAGCCGTCAGCGCGTCGTCGTAGAACATTTCATAGAAGTCACCGACGCGGTAGAACAGAATCTCGTTGGGATGCTGTTTTTTGATTTCAAAATACTGCTGCATCATGGGCGATACTGCTTGCTCGGCCATGTTTCACACTCCTGTTGATTCTTGTTGGTATGTTGTTCTTGTAGGGGCGGATTCCGTATCCGCCCGGAAAGTATGCGGCTGCGTACAGTGCTGCGGGCGCATATAGAATGCGCCCCTACGGCCTCTCTGCCCCGCGCCTCAAGCTTTAGTGGCAGCCGCCGCAGGTGGAGCAGCTGCCGGTGCAGCCGCCGGTGGGGGCCTGCACGGTCATGGGGTCGCCGCCGTTCATAGCGGTGTTGATGATAGCGTCAATGTGGCTGACCATTGCCTCGCACTCGGCCTTGGCGGCGTTGTAGCGGACCATGCCCTCGCTGGCCATGATCTGGCTGTACAGGTCGTTGACGCGCTGGTTCAGCTCGGCCACGCGGGCGGCATCGGTCTCGGCCTTGGCACTCTCATTGTTCAGGTCGAGGCGGGCGAGGTTGAACTCACCGATCATGTTCTGCAGCTCCTCGTCCATGTCGTTCTCACGGCGGGCAGCATCCAGCTCCAGGTAGCGGGGGTCAGTCTGCAGGGCAGCGGCGGCTTTCTTGAAAAGATCAATGCAATCCATTGTAAAATTCTCCTTATAAATATAAATATAATGTATAGGTTTATTCAGCAAGCTCGCCCACCAGCAGTGCGGCGCGCGAGCCGGTGATGTGGACGTCGGCCCACTGGCCGATAAGACTTTCAGGGGCCTTGAACTCCACGACCAGATTGTTGTCGAGGCGTCCGTTGACAGTGCCCTCATTGCGGCCCGCAGCCTCGACCAGCACGCGGACGGTCCGGCCTGCCATGGCGGCGGTGGCGGCAAAGGCGAACTCCTCCTGCGTTTTCAGCAGGCGGTCCATGCGGGCGGCCTTCTCAGCGTGGGTCGTTGGGTCAGGCAGCTTGGCCGCCGGGGTGCCGGCGCGCTTGGAATAGATGAAGGTAAACAGCTGCATATAGCCCACCTCACGGATGAGGTCGAGCGTTGCGGCAAAGTCCTCCTCCGTCTCGCCGGGGAAGCCGACGATGATGTCGCTGGAGAAGGTCACACCGGGAATTTTTTCCTTGGCGTAGCGGATCAGATCCATGTACTGCGCGACGTTGTAGTGGCGGTTCATCTCCTTGAGCAGCCGGTCCGAGCCGGACTGCACGGGCAGGTGGATATGCTTGCACAGATGCTCCTGCGCGGCAATCGTGTCGATGAGCTTACGGCTGGCGTCCTTCGGGTGGCTCGTCATGAAGCGGATTTGGTAGTCGCCGGGGACTTCGCACAGCAGGTTCAAAAGGTCGGCAAAGTCGATGGGATGTTCCAGCCCCTTGCCGTAGCTGTTGACGTTCTGGCCCAGGAGGGTGATCTCCTTATAGCCCTGCTCGACAAGCTGCCTGAATTCTGCCAGAATTGCGGCGGGCTCGCGGCTGCGCTCCCGCCCGCGGACGTAGGGCACGATGCAGTAGGTGCAGAAGTTGTCGCACCCGTACATGATGGGCAGCCACGCGCGGAAGCCGGAATCGCGTCGGATGGGCAGCTCCTCGACCACGGCGTTGCGCTCGGCGGGCTTTTCCAGATAGCGCTTGCCCTTGCGGATGCGCTCGGCCAGCATGGCGGGCAGCCGGTCAATGCCGTCCACGCCAAAGACAAGGTCCACATAGGGGTAGCTCTGGCGCAGCTTTTCGACGATGTGCTCCTGCTGGGCCATGCAGCCGCAGACACCGATCATCAGGCGCGGGTTCTGCTCCTTGAGCTTTTTCAGCGCGCCGACATTGCCGAAAACGCGCTGCTCGGCGTGCTCACGCACGGCGCAGGTGTTGAACAGGATGAGGTCGGCGTGTTCGACATTGTCGCACAGGCCGTAGCCGACATCCTGCAAAACGCCCTTGATCTTCTCGCCGTCGTTGACGTTCTGCTGGCAGCCGTAGCTGCGCACATACGCCAGCGGCGGTGTCTCATAGAACGCCGCCAGCACCTTGGCGGCGGCATCGTTGTGGGTGTAGGTCAGTTTTTCCAAGTGAATTTCTCCTTATATAAACGCCCAAATGGGCGCACCTATCCAAACATACCATATTAGTATAACAAATTCGAAGCAAAAGCACAAGCGGCAGAAGGTGAATTTTTTGTGCCGTCGGGCGGGGAATCCGCTTTTTGCACCTGTTCCGCAAAAAGACGGCAAAAAGACGCGGCGGGAAGATTGACATTTCCGCCTTCTTGCGTTACAATACATATATTATGCCGCTGTGGCGGAACTGGCAGACGCAAGGGACTTAAAATCCCTCGGTAGCGATACCGTACCGGTTCGATCCCGGTCAGCGGCATTTACCCGAGCCGAAACAGCTTTACCGGTTGTTTCGGCTTTTTCTATTGGACCCTGTGAGGCATGGTATGCTGAACCATAAATCTACCCGCAGCGCCCGGCTGTTCTGGCTGGGGGCGCTGCTCGGCGCTGCCGTATTTTTGCTGGTGTACGGCCTTGCACCACTGGACGCAGCCAACGACGCCTTCTGCCGCGGCGGCTACATTGAAAAGGACATCCAGCAGCACTACGCGGGCTGGCTGTTCTACCGAAGCAGTGCGCCGGGCTGGCCGCTCGGCGTAACGCAGGCCGTCAACGCGCCGCAGGGCGTCAGCGTTGCGTACACCGATTCTATCCCGCTGCTGGCTGTGCTGTGCCGCCCGCTGGCGGCAGCGCTGGGCGGGACATTCCAGTATTTCGGCTGGTTTACCCTTGTCTGCTTTGCTTTGCAGGGCGGCTTTGCGGCGCTGCTGTGCGGGCTGTTTGCTGAGGGGCTTGCCGCCCCTTTGGCGGGCTCGCTTGTGTTTGCGGCCAGCCCGATTTTACTGGAGCGCGCGTTCCGGCACACCTCGCTCGGCGCGCAGTGGCTTGTGCTGGCGGCGCTGTACTGTTATTTTGTCTGCCGCCGACAGGGCCGGTTTGCATCGCGCGGATTGTTTGTCATCAACATTCTGGCCGTCGGTATCCACCCGTATTTTCTGCCCATGACCTACGCTGTCACACTGGCGCTTTTGCTTGAGTACGCCGTAAAGCAGCGGCAATGGCTGCGGCCCGCGCTGTTTTTGGGCGGCAACATGCTCTGCACCGCGGCGCTGGGCTGGGCGCTGGGGCTGCTTTACGGCACAGCCACCAGCGGCGGGCAGGCGCTGTACGGCTATTTTGCCATGAACCTGAACGCGCTGTGGAACCCGGCGGGTGTGAACGGCGTTTTGTACAGCCGCCTGCTGCCCGCACAGAATCAGGTCGGCGGCAACTATGACGCCTTTGCCTATCTGGGGCTGGGCGTGCTGGCTGCACTGCCTGTCGTGGTCGTGTCAGCGCGGCGGCATATCCTGCCCGCTGTGCGCCGTCACTGGGCGCTGTGCGCGGTCTGCGCTGTGCTGACCGCGTTTGCCGTCAGCAACGTCATCACTGCCAACGGCGTGACGCTGGCCACGCTGCCGTTGCCCGCCTCCTTTATTAAGCTGTTCTCGGTCTTTCGCTCCGGCGGGCGGCTGTTCTGGCCCGTCTACTACCTGCTGACGCTGGCAGCGTTCGCAGGGCTGGCGCGTCTGCCCCGCGGGGCTGTCTGGGTCGCATTGTTTGCCGCCGTGCAGCTGTGGGATGTAAGCCCGGCGCTTTGCCAGCGGCACGACGCCATGCAGGCCGCGCAGGTCACGGACGCGTTCCCGTCCGAGCTGGACAGTAATTTCTGGCAGAGCGCGGCACAGTACCGCCACATCGAATCCGTGCAGGGCATGCAGGCCGACAGCTTACACTTAGCGCTGTGGGCTGCCGACAACGGCATGACGACGAACGATCCGTTCGCCGCCCGCTACGACGAGACTGCTCTTGCCGCCGAGCGCCAGACCGCGCTGGACGCTCTGGACGCGGGCACGCCGCAGAGTGACACGCTCTACCTGTTCGAGGACGAGGGTGCCTTTTTGCAGGCCGTGGAACCGGTCAAGGCGCTGGCCTGGTGCGGGCGCGTGACGAGCGCCGACGGCAGCGCCAGCTGGTATGTCATTGCGCCGGGGCTGCAGGGACAGACATTTGACGCTCTGTGTACGCCCTACGACGAGGACTATCTCCTGCGCCTGGCCGACTACACCGACGCGCTGTGGAACCGCGGCGTGCTGGACGAGACAAAGCAGACGGTCTGCTTTAAGGATTCCCCGTTTGCGCGTGCTAAGCTGGACGGTGCGTCACTGCTTTGCGCGGGCGGGCAGGAGTACCCGATTTTGAAGGTCGATGACCACGACGCCGGTTGGCTGATGGTCACCTTGGATATTGAGGATGCCACGGTTTTGTGGAATCAGGAGTTGACGACAAAATGAAAGAACTGCATGTAAAAAGCCTGCTGCCCGTGCGGCTGGACAAGTACCTGATGGACCAGTTCCCCGCTCTGGGCATGGGGCGGCTGAACAAGGCCCTGCGCGAGAACAAGATCAAGCTGAACGGAAAGAAGCAGCCGCTCTCCACCCGCGTGCAGAACGGCGATATTATCAAGCTGTTCCTGAACGATGACCAGCTGGAGAACCGCCCCACCCCCGCCGCCGTGTTTGTGTATGAGGACGACGACATCACCATTGCCAGCAAGCCCGCAGGCATTGCTGTGGACGGCCCGGACAGTGACACGCTGCTCCGCCGCGTGCAAACGAAGCTGGCCACCGAGGGCAAGGCTGCCCACGCCGTGCTCTGCCACCGGCTGGACACCGGTACAAGCGGGCTGGTGCTGCTGGCGAAGAACAGTGCGGCGGAGGCGTTTCTGACCGCCGCCATTAAGGCGCGCGATATTGAAAAGCGCTACCTCTGCGTGACGTTTGGCCGCCCGAACCCGCCCGCCGCCCTGCTGCGCGACTACCTTTTGAAAGACGCCGAGCGCGGCATTGTGCGCATCACCGACACGACGGCGGGCGGCGCGAAGGAGGTCATCACCGGGTATGAAACGCTAGCTGTCAGCGGACGGCTGGCCCTGTTGGAGGTCGAGCTTGTGACCGGGCGCACCCATCAGATCCGCGCGCATTTAGCACACATCGGCTGCCCGATTCTGGGTGATTCCAAGTACGGCAACAACGCCGCCAACCGCGAGCTGCGGTTCAAGTATCAGGCGCTCTGCGCGTGGGAGCTGCGCTTTCCTGCGCAAATCAGCGACCCGCGGTTTGCGCATCTCGCCGGGCGGGTATTCCACGCCGAGAAGCCGTGGTATTACCAGCAGATTCTGGACGGTACGCTGAAGTAAAGGCTTTGGGCCGGACGGATACGGAATTTGTCCCTACAAAAAAAGGGGGCTGTTGCACATCGTTTTGGATGAAAGTGCAGAATCGCCCCTAAGAATTAGACATATAATCGAACAATAGGAAAAAGCATGTGCATCACAAATCCATTGAAAATTTCTGATTTTCAAGGAAATCTGTTGCACATGCTTTTATTTTCACAAAAACATGCTTTTTATTTTTCGATTCTACGAATAAAAGAGGGGCTGTCACATGTGCAACAGCCCCTTTTTTCTTTATGCCCTGGCGTCCTCGGCCAGACTGCGCCTGCGCAGATACAGCAGGGCTGCGGTCAGAATGGCAAGCGACGACACCAGCGTGATGAGCCAGTTTTCGGTAAAGCCCGCGATCAGGTAGCCGGGCACACAGGCCGCCACGACGACCATGGCGTACTGCATCTGGGTCTGCACGTGGTTGATGTGGTTCGACTGTGCACCGGAGCTGGACATGATGGTCGTGTCCGAGATCGGCGAAATATGGTCGCCGCAGACCGCACCCGCCAACACCGCGGATACCGCTACGATCATCATGTTGGGGTCCGTCTCGGAGAACATATTGACGACGATGGGAACCAAAATCGCAAACGTGCCCCAGCTGGTGCCGGAGGAGAACGCAATAAAAATCGCAATGCAGAAGATCAGCAGCGGCACAAAGCGCATGAGACCCTCATTCAGGCTGACGGCCTGGCGCACAAAGTCGCCGATTCCCAGCGCGTCGGTCATGCCCTTCAGCGTCCAGGCCAGCACCAGAATCAGGATGGGCGGCATCATCAGCTTGCCGCCCTCTGGCACGGAGTTCATGAAGTCCTTAAAGCCAATAACGCGGCGCGGCAGGTAGAACAGCAGCAGGAAGCCCACCGTGACAAGACCCGCAAAGACAAGCGACTCCGACGAGGAGCAGTTGGCAAAGTCCTCGACAAGGTTCGTGCCGCCGTTCAGGTAGCCGGTCCAAATCATCGTGACGATGGCCGTAAAGATCATGACGATCATCGGTGCAATCAGGTCAATGACCTTGCCCTTGGCAAATTTACCGCCCTCGGTGGGGTCCTTGATTTCCTGGTTTTGGAATGCCTCCCCGCCCGAGGTGAACAGGTCACCGTGGGCGGCGTTGCGCTCGTGCTTTTTCATCAGGCCGAAGTCGAAGCCCAGCAGCGAGGTAAAGAACACCATGTAGAGCGTCAGCATCGCGTACAGGTTGAACGGGATCGTGCAGACGAACATCTCAAAGCCGGACATCGAGCTGCCCGCCGGAACGTAGGAGTTGACCGCCGCCGCCCAGGACGAGATCGGCGCAATGATGCAGACCGGGGCCGCCGTGGCGTCGATGAGGTAAGCCAACTTGGCGCGGGAAACCTTGTACTTGTCGGTGACCGGGCGCATGACGGAGCCGACGGTCAGGCAGTTGAAGTAGTCGTCCACAAAAATCAGCGCACCCAGCAGCGAGGTCGCCACGAGCGTGGCGCGCTTGCTCTTGAGCTTTTTCGCCGCCCACTCACCATAAGCGCGGGTGCCGCCGGACTCCTGCATGAGCATAACGACCATGCCCAGCAGGATCATGAACATCAGAATCGAGAAGTCGGCGCTGTCGATCATCGTGTTGAACAGTGTGTCAAACGCGACCCAGGGGTGAAACTCTGCCACCAGCAGCGCACCCAGCGCACAGCCAGCGAACAGCGAGAGATAGACTTCCTTTGTGAGCAGCGCCAGCAGAATGGCGATGATCGGCGGCATCAGGGACCACCAAGTTCCTACAAACATTTCTTACACCTTTTCCTTTTCAAAATATTCCTTTGTCAGCTGCGCCACTGTGCCGGAAAGCAGCAGCAGCGCAATCAGGTTCGGGATGCTCATCAGACCGTTGAAGGTATCGGCAATGCTCCACATCAGGCCCAGGTCCATCGTAGCACCCAGGATGGAAACGAAGGAGTACACCACGAAGAAGGGGCGCACGACCTTGTCGCTGCGGCAGAGGAATGCGATAAAGCGTGAGCCGTACAGCCCCCAGCCGATGATGGTGGAGAAGGCAAAGCAGCACAGTGCCACCGCCGTAAAGATGGATGCCCAGCCGCCGTAGGTCGTGGTAAAGCCGGAGATCGTCAGCTCCGCGCCCGCAGCAGTGCCGTAGTTGACCGTCGTGCCGCTGCACAGAATGACCATAGCCGTCAGCGTGCAGATGACGATGGTGTCCGCAAAGACCTCAAAGATGCCGAACATGCCCTGCTTGACCGGCTTTTTCGTGTCGGCACAGGCGTGGGCGATGGAACCCGTGCCAAGGCCGGCCTCGTTGGAGAAGATGCCGCGGGAGACGCCCTTCTGCATACTGATGAACAGGCTGCCGATGGTGCCGCCCGTGAAGGCCGCCGGGTTGAACGCACCTGCAAAGACGGCCTCGATCACCGCCGGGAAGCGCTGAATGTTCAGAATAACGACGCCCACAGCCAGCACGATGTAGAACAGTGCCATGAAGGGCACCAGCCGTTCACTGACGCTGCCGATGCGCTTGATGCCGCCCAGCAGCACCATGGCGACGAGCATCGCCACAACGATGCCGACAACGAGGTTCAGGGTGGAAAGCGCGTTCTGACCGACCACATTGAACTCCGTCAGGGCCGTGTCGATGGCGGCGACGATGGTGTTGACCTGAGTCGCGTTGCCGGTGCCAAAAACCGTCAGCACGCCGAACAGCGAGTAGAGCACGGCCAGGAACTGCCAGTGCTTGCCCAGACCATTTTTGATGTAGTACATGGGGCCGCCGACCCACTCGCCGGTGGCGCTGCGCTCCCGAAAATGTACAGCGAGCGTGACCTCCGCAAATTTGGTGCACATACCCAACAGCGCAGAGCACCACATCCAGAACACTGCGCCCGGCCCGCCGATGGCGATAGCGCCCGCAACGCCCGCAATGTTGCCCGTGCCCACCGTGCCCGCCAGCGCCGTACAGACAGCCTGGAACGGCGTCATTGCACCGTCAGAGGCATCCTTTTTGCGGAACATGCGCCCGATAGTGGTTTTGATCGCATACGGGAATTTGCGGATCTGCAAAAAGCCCGTCCGCACACTGAGCAGCAGCCCCACGCCGATGATGCACACCATCGCCGGGATGCCCCACACAAAGTTGTTGACCGCCTGATTGATGCTTGCAATTGCTTCAAGAACCATAAAATCCCATACCTCTTGCCTTTTGATTTTGCCGCAAAAAACAAAAGGCCTGCAATCCCGGCCTTCCTGCCGGTTTCACAAGCCTTTTGTCCGTTCATGACAAGTATGACTTATATCACTGCTATTGTAGTATAGCACGATACAGGGTGCTTTGCAATCCCCCGGGCGGAGTGCTGGCGGCACAGTTTATATTGTCAGTGAAACTTTTTTGCGGTATACTACGGATTATAGGGCAATACCGCATAATTCTAAGTGCCGATACGGCGAGCGAGGTGCGGCAGCTGCCGGAGCGGTGCTTAAGTCGTAAGGCGGGAATTATGCGGTGTTGCCATAGATACATTTCTGCACAAAACGGACGTATCCACCGCGCCCGGGCCATGCTGCCGAAATTCTTTGGGGCGCAGGCCGAATAAAATTTGTTTTGTGTGAGGGTACTGCTATGAAAAAATTTCGCTTTTGCGCACTCTGTCTGATTTTGGTTGCCCTTCTTTCCGCCTGCGGCAGGCAAGCCGCACAGGATGTGCCCGGCGCAGCGGCGGTGCCGTCCCCTGCCGCCGTGCCGGAGGCTCCCGCCGAAAGCACATCCACGCCTTCTCCCACCGCCCCGGCGGAAATCGGGAAGGAGTTTGACGACCTTTCCTTTTTAAATGAAGAACAGCGACAGGCGTACGAAGGTGCGTACAAGCTCAACTACACCCTGTACGGCCTGCCGGACAATCTGGTCGGGGTCGATGTCTCCCCGCGGTTCACACAGCAATCGGACAACGAGGGCGTTTTTGTGCTTACAGTGGGCAATTACGCGCTGTATGAAAACCCGTATACGGATTTCACGAACCTGATGCAGAGCGTTTTTACAACTGATTTTATCCGCCGACTGGGGCCGTTATACACCGAGAAATTCATTGATTTGGACGGGCACCTGGCGACCTCCTGCGATTCCGTGCTGGCATGCCCCATGCATGACGATCTCTCCCGCACCGTGATGGACAACTGCCCCGACACCTACCGTTTGGAATCCGTAACCGACGACACCGTTGTGTTTGCGCTGATCAGCCACTATGACCGGAACTGGGCAAGCTCTTTTGCGCCTGACGATATGGACGTGTACACCATCGAATACCCCATCCGCCTTGTGCGCACCGCGGATGGCTGGCGGGTAGATGAATTCCATTCCACCGATTTCGGATACGCCGAGGCGGTGCTGGAGCCGCCGCTGTCGGAGCAGGATTTGCAGGTTCCCGTGCCGGAGTTCCTGACCGCGGAGCAGCAGTTGGTTTATCAGCGCGCCTATAAGATGATGCTTGTCCGCGCGGGCACGTATCTCATCGATGATACGCAGTATTTCCCCTGTGAGAGCCCGGACGCAGGCCGCACGCAGACGGATACAGTCACTGTAGACGGGTACGACTACACGCCCGCGCTGAACCGCTACCGGAATTGGGATATGTTTTACGCCGCGCTGCGGGATATTTTCACGAGGGATTTTCTTGATGATTCGTACCTTGCGTCGGACGGGTACTGCCTCTTTCGCCCAATCGATGGCCGCATGTACTATCTTCCCACCGAGCGCGGCTTTGCTGCCGGGTATAATCAGGTTACGACCGCAATGACATTTACGAAATTGGAAGAAACCGACGAGAAAATTGTCATCCGGGTCACAGCGGTCTATGCCACAGACGATACCGGCAGCCAGACCTTCCGCCAGGCTGTGCAGGATGGACTTGTCTCGGACACAAGCACCTACACCATCACAATGGTGCGGGAGGTCGGC
>OGYP01000451.1_pt1 | contig 20055 bp, 17 predicted proteins | sample 1576571 | NCBI WGS metagenome assembly OGYP01 (sample SAMEA3541559, study PRJEB24748) | human gut metagenome | biome: human gut; feature: human-associated habitat; material: faeces | place: China | collected 2012
CCCACCGCCGGACAGGTGGAATACGTGGAGCTGGGCGGCGGCAGCAAGGCAGAGGTCTATCAGGCCGAGAGCGACAGCCTGCTGAGCCAGCTGACCCACAGCGTGAAAAGCGGCATCGGGGCGCTGGTGGAATATTTCCGCTGAGCGACGCCATATAGTGGACCATACGCAAGGAGTAAGAAGGTGACTTCTTGCTCCTTGCCTGACATTGCGGCGGCGCAGACCGCAGGGAGCGGAGCATGGCAGAAAACAGAAGGAAAAGTGAAAACATCCGGCGGGCCAACCGGGTCATCCAGACCCGTACCTTTGTGCTGATGCTGGTGCTGGGCGTGGCGGTGTTTCTGGTGCTGGCCCTGAAGCTGTATCAGCTGCAGATCAAGCAGCACGACTACTATCAGAGCAAGGCGCTGGATCAGCAGACCCGCAGCACTGTGGTGACGGCCTCACGAGGCACCATCTACGACCGCAACGGCAACGAGCTGGCGGTATCGGCCACGGCGGAGACGGTGTTCCTCTCTCCCAAGGAACTGGCGGAGGAGCTGGAAAAGCCTGAGACCAAGTGGACCAGGGAGAGTCTCTCCGCCGGCCTGAGTCAGCTGCTGGGTGTGACGCAGGAGAGTATTCTGGAGCAGATGGAGCGTACCTACTCCCAGTACGAGGTGGTGAAGCTCCGGGTGGACGAGGACACGGCCAACGCCGTCCGGGAGCTCCTCAATGACAACGAGGTCCACGGCGTGTATCTGGAGACCGATGCCAAGCGCTACTATCCCTATGGCTCGCTGGCGGCCCACGTCATCGGCTTCGTGGGAACGGACAACACCGGCCTCTATGGACTGGAGGCCCAGTATGAGGAGGAGCTGCAGGGCCAGACGGGGCTGGTGGTCAGCGCCAAGGACAACGGCGGCAACGCCCTGCCCTATGAATACGAGCAGTACTACGCCTCCCACAACGGCGACGATCTGGTGCTGACGCTGGATACCAACGTCCAGTACTATCTGGAGAAATACGTCAAGGAGATGGCGGACCAGTTCGAGGCTGCCAACGGCGCCACCGGCATCGTCATGGACGTCAAGACCGGCGGCGTGCTGGGCATGGTGTCCTACCCCAACTACGATCTGAACAACTACTCCGAGGTGTCGGACGCCCGCCTGAAGGCGGCCATCGAGGACGGCAGCGCCTCACTGGCGGATCAGCAGCTGCGCCAGTGGCGCAACAAGGCCCTCAACGACACCTATGAGCCCGGCTCCACCTTCAAGATCCTGACGCTGTCGGCAGCGCTGGAGGAGGGCGTGGTGGATATGAGCTCCACCTTTGAATGCTCCGGCTCCATCACCGTCATGGGCCAGACCATCCACTGCAGCAACACCAGCGGCCACGGGCATCAGAGCTTGAAGGAGGCCACCGGTAACTCCTGTAACCCAGCCTTCATCAACTGTGGGCTGGGACTGGGAACAGATACCTTCTACGAGTATATGCGCTCCTTCGGCCTGCTGGATGGCTCCGGTATCGATCTGGCCGGCGAGGCCACCGGTATCTTTATGGCCCAGAGCGATTTCTCCCAGCTGGATCTGGCCTGCTATGCCTTCGGCCAGAACTTCAACGTGACCCCCATCTCCCTCATCGCCGCACAGGCCGCCTGCATCAACGGCGGCTACCTGTACCAGCCCCATGTGGTGGAACAGGTCCGGGACAGCAGCGGCGCTGTGGTGTATCAGCACGACAATACCCCCCTGCGTCAGGTAGTCAGCCAGCAGACCTCCGCCACGGCCCGTGAGTGCCTGGAGTATGTGGTCTCCGATGGCGGCGGCCGCAACGGACAGGTGAAGGGCTACCGCATCGGCGGCAAGACCGGTACGGCGGACAAGGGCAAGACCGGCGACGTGGTGGTGTCCTTCGTGGCCTTTGCCCCGGCGGACGATCCACAGATCATCATGCTCATCGCCATGGACTCCCCCGCCCGTGACACCGGCACCTACCCCTCCGGCGGCGCCATGGTGGCTCCGGTGGCCAGCAAGGTCATGGCGGAGATCCTCCCCTATCTGGGCATCGAGCCCACCTACACCGCTGAGGAGCTCATGGGTGCCGACACCACCGTCCCCTATGTGGTGGGCATGACCCGTGAGGAAGCCCAGCAGCGGGTGAAGGATCGTGGCTTCGGCTGCCAGATCATCGGCGACGGCGATACCATCACCGACCAGACCCCCGCCGGCGGGGCCATCATCCCCGGCAACGCCACGGTGATCCTCTATGCCGGGGCGGAGAAAGCCACAGAGCTGTGTACTGTCCCCAACCTGCTGGGCCGGACGGCGTCGGAGGCCAATTCGCTGGCCAGCAACGCCGGACTGATCCTGCGCTTCACCGGCGCCACCAACAGCACCTCCGGCAGCATCGTGGTGCTGAATCAGGATGTAGAGGCCGGTGCTCAGGTGGAGCCCGGCACCGTCATCAGCGTGCAGCTGGGCGATACCAGCCTCAACGACTGAGCTAAAACAGAGCAGAAAGGAAGTCTTTTCGTGGATCTCAGGGCGCTGCTGGCGGGACTCACCTCCGCCGCCGTGCCGCAGGTGCCGGAGGTCACCGGTGTCTGCTGCGATTCACAGAGGATACGCCCCGGCGACGTGTTCGTAGCCATTCCCGGCTTCCGGGAGGATGGCCGCTGCCACATCGCCGAGGCTAAGGCACGAGGGGCCGTGTGCGTCCTGAGCCGGGAGCCGGTGCAGGAGCTGCCATGGGCCGCCGTGCAGGACCCCCGCCGTGCGCTGGCGGAGGTCAGCGCACGCCTCTATCGCCACCCGGATCGGGAGCTGGCGGTGGTGGGCGTCACCGGCACCAACGGCAAAACCACCACCACCTGTCTGGTGCGCCACATCCTCCGACAGACGCTGGGGGTGCGGGTGGGCCTGATAGGCACCATCCGGAACCTGATCGACGAGACGGAGCTGGAGACGGAGCGCACCACCCCGGAGTCCTGCGACGTCTACCGCCTGCTGCGGCAGATGGCTGATGCCGGATGCCGCTATGGGGTGATGGAGGTGTCCTCCCATGCGCTGGCGCTGGAGCGGGTACGGGGCATCACCTTCCGGGTGGGGGCCTTTACCAACCTCACACGGGACCATCTGGACTTTCACCGCACCATGGAGGACTACTGCGATGCCAAGGCGCAGCTGTTCCGCCAGTGCGAGGCCGCCGTCTGCAACGGTGACGACCCGTGGACGCCCCGGCTGCTGCGAGAATGTGCCTGCCCCGTGCTGCGCTACGGCACCGGGGACAGCAGCCGCCTGCGGGGGGAGAACCTTCGCCTGACGGCCCGGAGCGTGGCCTTTGATGCCCTTCTGGACGGGCGGCGCATCCCAGTGACCGTCCCCATTCCCGGCCGCTTCACCGTGTATAACGCACTGGCGGCGCTGGGCATCTGCCATATGCTGGGCGTTCCGCCGGAGCAGGGGGCAGCAGCGCTGCAAACGGCCTCCGGCATCAAGGGACGCATGGAGGTGGTCCCCACGCCGGGCCTGCCGTGTACCGTCCTCATCGACTACGCCCATACGCCGGATGCACTGGAAAACGTGCTGACGGCGGTGCGGGGCTTTGCCGAGGGCCGGGTGGTGGCGGTGTTCGGCTGCGGCGGCGACCGGGACCGGGAGAAGCGCCCGCAGATGGGCCGCATCGTCTCCCGGTTGGCGGATGTGGCGGTGGTCACCTCCGACAACCCCCGCTGGGAGCAGCCGGAGAAGATCATCGAGGATATCCTGCCGGGCCTGACCGGCCCCGCCGAGAGCGTCGTCATCTGCGACCGGCGGGAGGCCATCGGCTGGGTACTGAAAAACAGCCGCCCCAAGGACGTTATCGTCCTGTGCGGCAAGGGCCACGAGACGTATCAGGAGGTGTGCGGCGAAAAGCGGCACATGGATGAGCGGGAACTGGTGGCGGCATATACCAACGGATAACACCGCCCTGCGGGGCGAGAGGGAGAGAAGAATATGTATATTATACTGGCAGGCGTTATCAGCCTTATCGTGACACTCATCGCAGGAAAGCTGCTGATCCCGGCACTGGTGAAGCTGAAGGCGGGGCAGAGCATCAAGGAGATCGGTCCCACCTGGCACATGAACAAGCAGGGGACCCCCACCATGGGCGGTCTCATGTTCATCATCGGCATCGGCGTGGCCATTCTGGCGGCGGGCTGGCCGGAGATGCTGGAGGGCCGCTTCACCCACCTGTATGTCTACGCCTTTGCACTGGTGTTCGGCGTCATCGGCTACATCGACGACTATCAGAAGGTGAAGCACCATCAGAATACCGGCCTGACGGCCCCTCAGAAGTTCATTCTCCAGCTGGCGGCGGCGGTGGCCTTCCTGTGCCTTATGCGCTACGAGGGGATGCTGAGCCCCAACCTGTATATCCCCTTCTTCAACACCCACATCGTCATGAACTGGGTGGTGTATATGATCTTCGCTGCCTTCGTCATCGTGGGTACGGTGAACGCCGTCAACATCACCGACGGACTGGACGGCCTGTCCTCCAGCGTGACGCTGCCGGTGGCGCTGTTCTTTGCGGTGATGGGTGCCGTGTGGGGCGGCTTCACGCAGCTGGGTGTCTTTGCCGGGGCCATGTTCGGCGGCCTGCTGGGCTTTCTGTACTATAATCACTATCCCGCCAAGGTGTTCATGGGCGATACCGGCTCCCTGTTTCTGGGGGGTGCCATTGCGGCGCTGGCCTTCGCCTACGATATGCCGCTGATCCTGCTGCTGGTGGGCTTCGTGTACCTGTGCGAGACCCTGTCCGATATCATACAGGTGGTCTACTTCAAGGCCACCCACGGCAAGCGCATCTTCAAGATGGCGCCGCTGCACCACCACTTCGAGATGTGCGGCTGGAACGAGAAGAAGATCGTGGCGGTGTTCACCGCCGTCAGCGCCCTGATGTGCCTGCTGGCCTATTGGGGCGTGGCCGACCGCTTCTCCCTGTAACGCTTCACTGACATTCTGTGGGAAAGGAGGGATCCCTATGCCCAATACGGTACGCCGTCCCGACGATGACAGACGCCGCCGAGAGGCCCAGCGCCGCCGCCAGCGAGAGGAGGCGGAGCGCCGGGAGCAGATACGCATCAGCCGGGACCACCGGCAGCGCACCACACAGATGGAGCGTCAGTCCCTCATGGGACCCATGGATCTTCCCTTTCTGCTTCTGACGCTGCTGCTCACCGGCGTGGGGCTGGTGATGGTGTTTTCCGCCAGCTTCCCCTCGGCCTATTATGAGACCGGCGACGGGGCATACTACTTCAAACGCCAGCTGATCTTTGCGGTGCTGGGGCTGTTTGCCATGGTGGTCATGTCCCGCATCAACTACCAGCGGCTGCGAGGGGCCTCCAAGCTGCTGCTGGGCTTTGCCGTCTTCCTGCTGGTGCTGGTGATCGTGCCGAAGAACCCTCTGGCCATCACCAATAACAACGCCACCCGCTGGCTGGGGACGGAGGGTTTCTCCTTCCAGCCCTCCGAGATCGCCAAGCTGGCGGTGGTGGTCTACTTTGCCGACAGCATCTCCAAGAAAAAACGGAAAATGGAGACCTGGCGCTACGGCATCGTGCCGTATCTGGCGGTGCTGGGTCTGATCGCCATTTTGATGATGCTGGAGCCTCACCTGTCCGGCACCATCCTCATCGTGGGGACGGGCATTGTCATGATGATCGTGGGCGGCATCCAGCGCTGGCTGGTGGCCGCTGGTCTGGGCGGCGTGGGCATCGTGGCGGTGCTGTATGTGCAGCTGGTGGAAAAGGGCATCATTCAATACGGCAAGGGCCGTATCGATACTTGGCGTGACCCCTTCAACGAGGCGTGGTTCCACGGCGACGGCTGGCAGATCAGCCAGAGCCTCATCGCCATCGGCTCCGGCGGCCTGCTGGGTGTGGGACTGGGCAAGAGTCGGCAGAAGTTCCTCTATCTGCCGGAGGAGCACAACGACTGCATCTTTGCGGTGGTGTGCGAGGAGCTGGGCCTCATCGGGGCCTGCGTGGTGATGCTGCTGTTTGCGCTGCTGATCCTCCGTGGCTTCTGGATCGCCCTCCACGCCAAGGACCGCTTCGGCACCCTGATGGTGGTGGGCATCATGACCCTCATCAGCCTGCAAACCTTTTTGAACATTGCGGTGGTCACGGGACTGATTCCCGCCACCGGTATCTCATTGCCGTTTTTCAGCTACGGCGGCACGGCGCTGGCGCTGCAATTATTTGAAATGGGCATCGTGCTCAGCGTATCCCGCCAGATCCCGGCGCCCCGCAACGGTTAGGAGGAAGCTATATGAACGTGATCTTTACCTGCGGCGGCACGGCGGGCCATGTGAACCCGGCGCTGGCGCTGGCGGGCTATATGCAGGAACGGCATCCGGATCTGCGGGTGCTGTTCGTGGGAACGCCCCGTGGTATGGAGCGGGGACTCATCGAAAAGGCGGGGTACGACTTCCGCTCCATCGAGGTCTCCAGCTTTCAGCGGTCCCTGTCTCCGTCGGGCATCGCCCACAACGTGAAAAGCCTTAAAAACCTGGCGTTGGCCGGCTCCAGAGCCCGTGCCATCCTCCGGGATTTCCGCCCCGATCTGGTGGTGGGGACCGGCGGCTACGCCAGCTATCCCATGGTGAAATACGCCGCCAAGGAGGGCATCCCCACGGCAGTCCACGAGTCCAATATGGTCCCCGGCCTTACCACTAAAATGCTGGAGGGCTATGCCGGGTGCATCATGGTGGGCTTCGAGGAGTGCCGCCAGCACTATAAGCACCCGGAGAAGATCGTGGTCACCGGCACGCCGGTGCGGGGCGACTTCTTCCGCCAGACCAAGGAGCAGGCCCGGCAGAAGCTGGGACTTACCGATGACCGGCCGCTGGCCGTCTCCTTCTGGGGCAGTCTCGGCGCACGATTCATGAACGAGCATATGCTGGACTTCTTCCGCTTGGAGGCGAGGGACGGAATGCCCTTTCACCACATCCACGCCGCCGGTAAGGGCAGTTGGGATACCATGCGCCAGACGCTGGAGGCAGAGCAGCTGACGAAGACACCGGGACTGGATGTCCGGGAGTATATCTACGACATGGCGGACGTCATGCGTGCGGCGGATCTGGTGATCTGCCGGGCGGGAGCCTCCACCGTCAGCGAGCTGACGGCGCTGGCAGTCCCGGCGGTGATCGTCCCCTCCCCCTATGTGACCAACAATCATCAGGAAAAAAATGCCCGGATCCTGGAAAAACACGGCGGCGCGCGGGTCATTCTGGAGAAGGATGCCACCGGCGAAGCCCTCTACCGGGCCGCCGGAGAGATCCTCCGCTCCCCGGAGCTGCGCCGCAGCATGAGCGCCGGCATGGCGGAGCTGGGCATCCCCGACGCCACGGAGCGCATCTATCGGACCGTCATGGCCCTGCGGAAGTAACACCACACATTGTCCCCCTGCATAGGATGGCGAAAACGCTAAGAAAGGCGGGGGCATATGAGTGCGATCATCATCCGGGGCGGGCGGCCCCTCTCCGGCAGCCTGACGGTGCAGGGGGCCAAAAACAGCGTGCTGCCCATTCTGGCAGCCACCCTTTTGAGCGGGGAGGTGTGCCGCATCCGGCACTGTCCCCGTCTGCGGGACGTGGAGACGGCCATGGAGATCCTGCGGCATCTGGGCTGCCGTGCGGACTGGCAGGGCAGAGACCTGCTGGTGGACGCCGCAGACCTGACCCGTTGGGATGTGCCGGATCACCTCATGAGCCGAATGCGCTCGTCGGTGGTGTTTCTGGGAGCCATTCTTGCCCGCTGCGGACAGGCGGAAATGACCTATCCCGGCGGCTGTGAGTTGGGAGCCCGGCCCATTGACCTGCACCTTGCGGCGCTGCGGAGCATGGGGGCGGCCATTCAGGAGACCGGCGGACGGCTGGCCTGCCGCCGGGAGCGCCTTACCGGCACGGAAATCGTGCTGAGCCTCCCCAGCGTGGGAGCCACGGAGAACGCCATGCTGGCGGCCTGCGGTGCAGAGGGAACTACCGTCATCGCCAACGCCGCCCGTGAGCCGGAGATCGTGGATCTGCAGACCTTTTTGCAGAAAATGGGCGCCCATGTGCAGGGGGCGGGCAGCTCCACCGTGGTGGTGGAGGGCGGCGCACCCCTCCATGGCTGCGTACATACGGTGGTGGCGGACCGCATCGTGGCCGCTACCTATCTGGCGGCCGCCGCCGGCACCGGCGGCGATATCCGGCTGGAGGGCGTGGACTACCGTCACCTCTCCGCCGTTGCCACGATGCTGCGTCAGGCGGGATGCCGCCTCACCTGCGGCGAGACCTCCATCCGCCTGCAGGCTCCCCGGCGGCTGCAAAGCGCAGGCCCCATCCGCACGGCTCCGTATCCCGGCTTTCCCACGGACGCACAGGCGGTGCTGATGGCGTCGCTGCTGCGATCGGAGGGCGCCACCGTCTTTGTGGAGAACATCTTCGACAGCCGCTACCGCCATGTGCCGGAGATGGTGCGGATGGGAGCGGATATCCGACTGGAGGGCCGGGTGGCCGTGGTATGCGGCGTAGACCGGCTCCACGGAGCCGCTGTCCGGGCCAAGGAGCTGCGGGGCGGCGCATCGCTGGTGCTGGCGGGCCTTCAGGCGGAGGGCGAGACCGCCGTTACCGGCGTGGAGCACATTCAACGAGGATATGAAGACCTGACGGGGGAGCTGGCGCAGCTGGGTGCCGACATCCGTCAGGAGGAACGATAAAAGGAGAGCGCTTATGGCCAGACGCAGCAGAAGAAACAGACGGCGCAGCCGGGGAAGGTTTGCCTTCCTCTATCGGTTGCTGTGCTTCGTGCTGATCTGTGCCGCCATCGTGGGAGCGTTGGTGCTGTTTTTCAAGGTGGATACCATCTCCGTCAGCGGCAATGACCGCTACTCCCGTGAGACGATTTTGGCCGCCAGCGGCGTCTCGGAGGGGGATAATCTCTTTCTGCTGAATAAGTACGATGCGGCGGCCAGGATCACCGAGGCCCTGCCCTATGTAGAGTCGGTGCGGCTGAGCCGCAAGCTGCCGGGGACTCTGCGCATCGATATCGTGGAGTGCAGCGACCCGGCGGGCATTCAACAGGACGGCCATTGCTGGCTTATCAGCCCGGAGGGCAAGCTGGTGGATTCCCCCGCCGAGGCCCCAAACGGCTGCCCTATGGTCGTGGGCCTGTCCCTGACAGACCCGCAGGTGGGGAGCCTTGCGGCGGTGCCGGAGGAGCAGTCCGGGGATCTTGCCCGGCTGCTGGAGCTGCTGCGCCAGCTGCGCTCCAAGGGCATGACCGACCAGATCGGAGAGATCCGCTTCGAGGAGAGCGGCATCGTCCTGCGGTATCAGGACCGGCTGGACGTGTATCTGGACCGGGAGGATGATTTCGCCTACCGCCTGAGATATCTGGCGGCGGTGCTGGAGAAGCTGGAGGAAAACGAGACCGGCACCATCCGCTGGGATGCCGAGGGCAGCGCCCGGTTTATTCCCGGATAAGGGATTTTTTCGGGAAATCCCGTCGGAACACTTGACGGGACAGGTAAACCGTAATACAATAAACAAAATACTGTATCTTGGGTATACGGACAGAAAACGTGTCTTTGACATACAAATTACGGCAGGAGGAAGCGTCATGGCTTTTGGGTTTGAAACGGGACCGGAGAACGTGGTAAGTATCAAAGTGGTGGGCGTCGGCGGCGGCGGCAATAATGTGGTCAACCGCATGGTGCGCTCCGGCGTAAAGGGCGTGGATTTCATCGCCGTCAATACGGATAAGCAGGCGCTGAATACCTCCAGCGCCGGATATAAGCTCCAGATCGGTGAGAAGCTCACCCACGGACAGGGCGCAGGCGCCAATCCGGAGGTGGGCCAGAAGGCCGCCGAGGAGAGCCGCACCCAGCTGTCCAAGGCGCTGGAGGACACCGACATGGTGTTCATCACCGCCGGTATGGGCGGCGGCACCGGCACCGGCGCAGCCCCCGTGGTGGCGGAGATCGCACGGGAGCAGGGCGTCCTGACGGTGGGCGTGGTCACCAAGCCCTTCGGCTTCGAGGGCCAGAAGCGGATGCGTGCGGCGGAGGCCGGCATTGAGCAGCTTCGCGGCAAGGTGGACTCTCTGGTCATCATCCCCAACGAGCGGCTGAAGTATGCCACCGATCAGAAGATCACCTTCCGCAACGCCTTTGAAATTGCCGACGACGTGCTGCGCCAGGCGGTGCAGAGCATCTCCGACCTGATCCGGGACACCGGCTTTATCAATCTGGACTTTGCCGACGTCACCGCCGTCATGAAGGATGCCGGCCTTGCCCATATGGGCGTGGGCCGTGCCGCCGGCAAGGGCAAGGCCGAGGAGGCCGCCCGCATGGCCATCTCCAGCCCCCTGCTGGAGACCTCCATCAACGGCGCCAAGGGCGTCCTCATCAACGTCACCGGCTCCATGGACATCGGTCTGGAGGAGGTGGAGCAGGCCGCCACGCTGGTGCAGCAGGCGGTACATCCCGATGCCCTGACCATCTTCGGCGCCACCTTCGACGAGGAGCTGGACGACGAGATCCGTGTCACCGTCATCGCCACCGGCTTCGAGAGCAATGACCAGCAGGAAGCCCCTGCTGCCCCCGCCGCTGCCGACACAAAGCAGCCCACGCAGGATGATGCCGCTGCCCCCGCCGCCGCCCCCCAGCCTCTGGACGAGGCCGAGGGCGAGAAGGCAGAGGAGAGCGATGTGGATCGTTCCTTCGACGAGATTTTGAAGATCTTCAGCCGTGGCGATAAGTTCTGATGTTAAAAAGGACCGCAGAAAGCTCTGCGGTCCTTTTTATGCTTTCTCATGGAGAGAACTCCCACAAGCTGATTGCTTCAGATTTTGGCAAGGTAACTAATTCTTAATTGACATATTGCATATATTATACAAAGTAATTGCACTATATTGACAAATGATGAGGGGCTTGATATATTGAAATTGTCAGCAACCATCCATCCGTGGAATAGAGAGGAGATGACGATTTGTCTGAGATTTCTAAAAAGGATCGTTTTACGGTGCCGGCGGTCATCTGCCTGATTTGCAATGTGCTGCTGTTCATCCATCTCTGCGGTGCAGGGGCTTACGCTGGCGGCAACCTTCATTATGAGGCGGCCAACACGCAGATGGAACGAAATGAGGAATTTTTCCATCAGTTTTTCCTGTCGAATCATCTGATGGGGATTGCCGAAACCCTTGCCATGGTGGCTGCACTCATTGCCTTGCTGATGGTCATCCATGTTTGGTGGAAAAGTGCCGTGGAGCGCCGGACAAAGCTGCGGGATCTTTGCGTTTTTAACGGTATCATCCTTCTGATTTCCGTCTATGAACTGGTGGCTCACGGCGGACTCACCGCCTACCGGGATGAAATGCCGCTGCACTATTTCGGTGGGCCTCCGGCCACGACCCTGCTGATTTGGCTGCCGTGTCTGGTACTGACTCTTATCCCCATGATCGTTTACTTCCGCACGAAGCGAATCACCCCGGCGGATTAAGAAATAAAAAGCAGCCCCATCGTATCCATACGATGGGGCTGGTTTTTGCAGAGTGCAGCAAGCAATTTTCGTTACGTCGGAGCGCCGCCGCTCATCAGCCCCAGTTGATAAAAGGCCACGGCGCTGGCGGCGGCCACGTTCAGGGAGTCCACTCCGTGGGTCATGGGGATGCGGACCGTGTAGTCGCAGGCGGCGATGGTACCGTTGGACAGACCGTCCCCTTCGGTCCCCAGCACCACCGCCAGCTTCTCCGCCGCCATGAGCCGGGGGTCGTTCAGAAGCAGCGAGTCCTCCCGCAGGGCCATGGCCACCGTCTGGAAGCCCAGCCACCGCAGCCGCTCCGGCCACGGAGCCTCCTCCGGCAGATACGTCCATGGAATGAGAAACACATTGCCCATGCTGACACGGGAAGCCCGCCGGTACAGGGGATCGCTCCCGGCGGCGGTGAGCAGCACCGCATCCATACCCAGAGCGGCGGCGCAGCGGAAGATAGCCCCGATGTTGGTGGGATTCATGACATTCTCCAGCACGGCGATGCGTCGGGCGTTGGCGCACACCTCCTCCACCGTGGGCAGGGCCGGGCGGCGCATGGCACACAGCATCCCACGGGTCAGATGGAAGCCCGTCAGCCGGGTCAGCACCTCCGGCGCAGCGGTGTAGACGGGGATGTCCTCCGGGCAGCGCTCCAGCAGGGGCAGGGCCTGAGACGTCAGGTGCCGTGGCTCCATGAGAAAGGACACCGGCACACAGCCGCTCTCCAGCGCCCGCCCGATGACCAGCGGGCTTTCTGCGATAAAGAGGGCGTTGGCGGGGTCTGCCCGGTTGACCAGCTGGTTTTCCGTCAGACGGGCGTAGACGTCCAGCTCCGGGGTGTCGAAATCGGTGATGGAGATGATGTGGGCCATGGCTGCCTCCCTGTGTTTTTTCTCTATTGTAGCCGTCAAAGGCCGCTGCGTCAACGGGATATTGACTTTCCGCCGTCAAAACGGTATGATACAAGGAGAATTTACGACATAGGGGAAAGTACGATGGCAGAGAGGATCACCGCACGAAAGAGGCAGGCCATGGAGATGCGCCGCCGGATCCAGGAGACGGCGCTGGATCTGTTTGACCGGGAGGGCTTTGAAAACGTCTCCGTGGAGGAGATCGCACAGGCCGCCGGCTGCTCCGTGGGCAATATCTATCACTACTTCAAAAGCAAGGACGAACTGGCCATCCAGCTGACCCAGCATGTGGACGAGGCGTATCAGGTGCTGGAGCAGGCGTATCTGGCGGACACCGATCGCTCCGGCCGAGAGAAGCTGCTGGACTTCGTGGGCCGGTCGTTGGAAATCAGCGTGGGGGACGAGGTGCTGTACAAAGCCTTCATCCACGGGCTGCGCTACCCGGAGCAGGGCGTACTGAAGGGCAGCGAGAAGCGGGTATACTACCGCCTGCTGGGTGAGCTGGTGGATCTGTGCCGCCGGGAGGGCAGCATCCGGCAGGAGCTGACCACGGCGGAGGTGGTGGAGGAGCTGGTGACGCTGCACCGAGGGATGCTGTTTGAGTGGCGTATCTATGAGGGAGGTTTTCCACTGGCCCAGCGGGGCCGCCGCATGGCGGAGCATCTGCTGGAGGGGATGCGGGGATGAAAGACCTGACCATCCGCAGGCTGCGGCCATCGGACGCCGAAGCGCTGTATAGGATTCTGTCCGACCGGCAGGTGATGCGCTATCTGGAGCCGCCTTACGACCGCCTTCAAACGGAGCAGTTCCTCCGGGAGGCGGGGCTTGCGGAGCCGCCCCTTGTGTATGGCACGGAGGAGGGCGGCCGTCTGCTGGGCTATGTCATCTACCACGCCTATGACCCGGACAGCATGGAGCTGGGCTGGGTGCTCTCCCCGGACTGCTGGGGGAAGGGCTATGCCTCCCGGCTGACGGACCGGCTGGTGGAGCTGGCCCACCGAGCGGGAAAGACGGCGGTCATCGAGTGCGTCCCGGAGCAGACCGCCACCCGGCACATCGCTGAGAAAAAGGGCTTTGCCTATGTGGGCCGCACCGACGGACTGGAGGTATACCGCCTGCCGCCTAACGAATAAAAATCCCAGAGAGGAGCCATCCGGCTCCTCTTTTCTGCGTTTCCACCAGCTTCCGGCGGAGAATTTTGTGGGCTTTGACGGGTTTTGGAAAATTCCCCGCCGGACATTGACAAACCGGCGGCAGACTGCCATAATAAAATCATTCATTAAGTAATTCGGTGAAAGACATCACCGGGAGAGGGGGAACGGATGAAGGTACTGGTCATCAATCCCGGCGCCACCTCCACCAAGGTAGCGGTGTTTGAGGAGGAACGGGAGCTTCTGAAAAAGAGCATCATCCACACGGCTCAGGAGCTGGAGGGCTTCGACCGGGTCATCGATCAGGCGGAGCTCCGCCAGCGGGCGGTGCTGGAGGCGGTGGCGGAGGGCGGCTTCCGCTTGGAGGATTTCGATGCCGTGTGCGGCCGTGGCGGCCTGTACCGCCCTATCCCCTCCGGCACCTACGCCGTCAGCGACCGGGTGATGCAGGATGTGGAGCAGGCCCCCTACGGCGAGCATCCCTCCAATCTGGGGGCGTATCTGGCCCGGCGCATTGGTGATCTGGTCGGTATCCCGGCCTTTTTCGTGGACCCGGTGTGCGTGGACGAGATGACGGAGATGGCCCATGTCTCCGGCTTTGCGGAGTTCCGGCGGCTGAGCCAGTTCCACGCCCTGAACCAGAAGTCCGTGGGCCGCAAGGCGGCCCGCCAGCTGGGCAAGTCCTACGAGGAGGCTCGGCTCATCGTCTGCCATTTGGGCGGTGGCGTGTCCGTGGCGGCCCATGACCATGGCCGTGTGGTGGACGTGTTCAACGTCAAGGATGAGGGGGCCATGGGCATGGACCGTGGCGGCGGCCTGCCGGTGAATCAGCTCATCGACTACTGTTATGCCGGGCGCAGCCGGGAGGAGGTCAAGCGGACGCTGGGCCGCCGCTCCGGGATGCTGTCCTATGTGGGTACCACGGACTTCCGGGAGATCTGCGCCAGGGTGGTGTCCGGAGACGAGCGGTTCACGGCGGCCTACCGGGCGCTGGTGTACCAGCTGGCCAAGGACATCGGCGCCATGGCGGCGGTGCTGTATTTCGAGGTGGATGCCATCGTCTACACCGGTGGCATGGCCTATGAGCAGTTTTTCTGTGACGATATCACCGCCTATGTGGGGCGGCTGGCCCCCGTCCTGCGGTTTCCCGGCGAGGAGGAGATGCGGGCGCTGGCGGAGGGCGCCCTGCGGGTGCTCCACGGTGAGGCACAGGCGGAAACATATTAAATACATCCCGGCATAGTCATGTTGATACCAACCGGAACAGAAAGGTGAAAAATCATATGAAGCATCTCATGAGCGGCAACGAGGCCACGGCCAGAGGCGTGTACGAGGCAGGCATCAAGATATGCTCCGCCTATCCCGGCACCCCCAGCACAGAGATTTTAGAGAACCTGCCCCCCTATCAAAAAGACGTCTACTGCGAGTGGGCGCCCAACGAGAAGGTGGCGGTGGAGGTGGCCTACGGGGCCTCCATTGCCGGGTCCCGCTCCTTCTGCACCATGAAAATGGTGGGCCTGAACGTAGCGGCGGATCCCCTGTTCACCGCCGGCTATATGGGCGTAGGCGGCGGCTTCGTGGTGGTGACGGCGGACGATCCCAGCTGTCACTCCTCCCAGAATGAGCAGGACAACCGCCACTATGCACGGGCGGCCAAGATCGCCATGGTGGAGCCCAGCGACCCGCAGGAGTGCAAGGACTTTGTGGCCTTGGCCTGTGAGCTGTCGGAGGAGTTCGATACCCCGGTGCTGTACCGCACCACCACACGGGTCTGCCACTCCAAGGGGCTGGTGCAGTGGGGGGAGCGCCGGGAGCATACGGCGCCGCCCTACCGGCGCAACGTCCGCAAGTTCGTCTGCACCCCCGCCCACGCCTACGCCAACCACCCGCTGGTGGAGGAGCGGCTGCGGCGGCTGGAGGAGTACGGCTGCACCCGTGCGCTGGAAAACGGCCTGAACAAGAGGGAGATGGGCGACGGAAAGGTGGGTGTCATCACGGCCTCCGTGGCCTATGAGTACGCCAAGGAGGTGTTCCCGGAGGGAACATCCTTCCTGAAGCTGGGCCTGACCTTCCCCCTGCCCATGGATCTGATCCGGGACTTTGCCTCCCGTGTGGAAAAGCTCTATGTCATCGAGGAGCTGGAGCCCTTCATGGAGGATCAGATCAAGGCCGCCGGCATCCCCTGCGTGGGCAAGGAGCTGACGGGCCTTCTGTACGAGCTGAATACCCAGCTGCTGCGGGAGCGGGTGCTGGGCGAGAAAGCAGATTTCCGCAAGACCGATGTGACCCCGGCCAGCCGTCCTCCGGCCCTTTGCCCGGGATGTCCCCACCGTGGCTTCTTCTATACCCTGTCCAAGAACAAAAACTATGTCGTCACCGGCGACATCGGCTGCTATACGCTGGGCAGCGCCGCCCCGCTGAACTGCATGGATTCCGTGGTGTGCATGGGCGCAGGCTTCTCCGCCGGCATGGGTATTGCCAAGAGCTTTGAGCGGGAGGGCGTCACCGATAAGACCATCTTCGGCGTCATGGGCGACTCCACCTTCTTCCATAGCGGCATGACCGGCGCTGCGGAGATCATCTACAACAACGGCCGCATGATCCCCTGCGTGCTGGATAACCGCATCACCGGCATGACCGGCCATCAGGATAACCCCGGCACGGGCTATACCCTGCTGGGGGACGAGGCCCCCATGCTCAGCGTGGAGAAAATTTTCACGGCCATGGGCTTTGCCCCGGTGCTGACGGTGGACCCGCAGGACCTGACGGCTATGAAGGAGACGGTGGACCGGGCCGTGGCGGCGCTGGAGCGGGGCGAGCATCCCGCCATCGTCACCCGGAGGCCCTGCCTGCTCATCAAGCGGGATAGGTTCCAAAAGGGAATGTGCCATGTGGAGCCGGATAAGTGCCGCAGCTGCCGCAGCTGCCTGAAGGTGGGCTGCCCCGCCGTCTCCATGGAGGAGGGCAAGGCGGTCATCGACCGCACCCAGTGCGTGGGCTGCACCGTCTGCGCTCAGGTCTGCCCCTTCGGTGCCATCGTAAAGGAGGAAGTGTGATGTCTGGTGTGAAAAGTGCGCTGCTGGTGGGCGTGGGCGGTCAGGGAGCCATCCTGATCTCCAAGATCATGGCCAACGGCTTCATGCAGGCGGGCTTCGACGTGAAGCAGAGCGAGGTACACGGCATGGCCCAGCGGGGCGGCAGCGTCTCGACGCAGGTGCGCTGGGGCGACAAGGTGTACGGCCCCGTGTTCGGCAAGGGCGAGGCGGACATTCTGGTGGCGCTGGAGAAGATGGAGGCTGTGCGCTATGCCGAGTTCTTAAAGCCCGGCGGTGTGGCGGTCATCAACGACTACGCCATCAAGTCCACCACCATTGCCTCCGGGGCGGAGACCTACCCGGAGGGCTGCGTGGAGGCCATGGAAAAGGTGTTCCGCACCATTGCCGTGCCGGCCAGCGACATGGCGCTGGGGCTGGGCAACCCCAAGTGCATGAACGTGGTGCTCTTCGGGGCTATGTGCGATAGTCTGGGTTGTCCCCAGATCGACTGGGAGCAGGTGGTAGCGGACACCGTGCCGGAGAAGGTGCGGGAGCTGAACCTCCGGGCCTTCCGGGCGGGCCGTCAGGCGGCGCAGCAGCGCTGAACAAACGGACCAACCACTCCGGGCAGGCGGCTCTGACCGAAGAAATCTTACCGGATCCGCACGATGGGATCGGTTGCCGAATGGTTTTTGGCAAAGAGCTTTCTGGGCAAATAAGCTTTGCGGCAGCGGAATTTTACGCAAAAGATTTTTTGAAAGCAGGGCATCGGCATTTTGCCGATGCCCTGCTTTTTCATGGCACCGTTTTTGGGTACTTCGGTTTTGCAGCACGGCATTTTGCCGATGCCATTTTTATTTCTATGGTTTTCTGACCGACGCCTACCTTTTTGCTTTCCGACGCCTGCCTTTCTGTTTTTTTGATACTCTATTTCACACATCGCAGCTCTGCCGATCTCGTTTTGTGCCATGGCGGTTTTCAAGGCTCACCGGACATGGGACGCTTTCAAAGGTCGAGGTGGACGTCCGATGGACATTTTTCCGGACGGATCTGTACGGCTGGACAGAGGGTAAAACGTCCTGTTTGGACACGCCGGACGGGGGGAGAAAGTACCCCTGCCGCAGCCGACGAAGGCGATGGGGGGTTGACAAATTTTTCACAACACTATATAATATTTATTGCAACAAAAAGCCACATAATATGGCTTGCAAAACGAAAATAACTAATATTTTATATTACATAACAGGAGAGAGCTATGGATATTTTTCAGAAATGCTATGAGCCGTCTCTGGCGAAGGAATTGAAGGCGGCGGGGGTGTATCCCTATTTCCACGCCCTCCAGTCCCGGCAGGATGTGGAGGTGATGATGGAGGGTCGGCGTCGCATCATGCTGGGTTCCAACAACTATCTGGGTCTGACCACGGCCCCGGATGTGGTGGAGGCGGGCATCCATGCCCTGGAGCAGTACGGCACCGGGTGCAGTGGCTCCCGGTTCCTCAACGGCACCCTCCAGATGCATCTGGAGTTGGAGGAGGAATTGGGGAAGTTTCTGCGTAAGCCCGGCATCGTCACCTTCGGCACGGGGTTCCAGTCCAACGTGGGTATCATCAGCGCACTGGTGGGGCGGCACGACTATGTGATCTGCGACCGGGAGAACCACGCTTCCATCTACGCCGGGTGCCAGATGAGCTACGGCAAGATGCTGCGCTACCGCCACAGCGATATGGCGGATCTGGAGAAGCAGCTGCAGCGGGTGCCGGAGCAGAACGGCGCCCTCATCGTCACCGACGGCGTATTCTCCATGGGCGGCGACATCGCCAAGCTGCCGGAAATTTGTGCGCTGGCCAAGCAGTACGGCGCACGGGTCATGGTGGACGATGCCCACGGACTGGGCGTGCTGGGCGAGGGCGGTCGTGGAACCGCCAGCTACTTCGGGCTGGAGGATCAGGTGGACGTGTACATGGGTACCTTCTCCAAGTCGCTGGCATCGCTGGGCGGCTACATGGCGGCCTCGGAGGAGGTGGCGGAGTATGTGCGCCACGCCTCCCGGCCCTTCATCTTCTCGGCGTCCATCCCGCCGGCCAACTGCGCCACGGCACTGGCGGCCCTGCGGCATCTGGAGCAGCACCCGGAGCTGGTGGACCGGCTGCGGAGCCTGAGCCTGTACGCCCGGAAGGGCATGACGGACCGGGGGTTGAAGATCCGGGAGTCGGCCCTGAACGCCCCCACGCCCATCATCCCCATCTACACCTACGAGACGTATCACACGCTGGAGGTGGCCAAGGAGATCTACGACCGGGGCGTGTACGTCAACCCCACCCTGCCCCCGGCCACGCCGGAGGGAGAGGCCCTGCTGCGGACCAGCTACATGGCCACCCACACGGAGGCCCTGCTGGATGAGGCCATGGACATTATGGCGGAGGTGCTGGTAAAGCATGAGTAAGGTAGCGGTTGTCACCGGAGGAACCTCCGGTATCGGAAAGCAGACGGCTCTGGCGCTGAAGGCGGCGGGCTATACGGTATATGAGCTGAGCCGCCGGGCGCAGGGCGTAGAGGGTCTGCACCATCTGGTGGCGGACATCACCCGTGAGGAGCTGGTGGATGCCGCCATCGGGGAGGTGCTGCGGCAGGAGGGCCACATCGACGTGGTGGTGAACAACGCCGGTTTCGGCATCAGCGGCGCCATCGAGTTCACCAAGACGGAGGATGCCAAGCGGCTTTTTGACGCAGATTTCTTCGGCATGGTCAACGTGAACCGGGCGGTGATCCCCCATATGCGGCAGGCGGGCGCCGGGCGCATCGTGAACCTCAGTTCCGTGGCGGCGGCGGCTCCCATCCCGTTTCAGGCCTACTACTCCGCTGCCAAGGCGGCGGTGAACAGCTACACCATGGCGCTGGCTAACGAGCTGCGGCCCTACGGCGTCACGGTGTGCGCCGTGCAGCCGGGGGATATCCACACGGGCTTTACCGCCGCACGGGAAAAGACCATCGACGGCGACGACGTGTACGGCGGCCGCATCAGCCGCTCTGTGGCCCGGATGGAGCACGACGAGCAGACGGGCATGGATCCGGCCAAGGCGGGGGCCTTTATCGCTAAGGTGGCCATGAAGCAGCGGGTAAAGCCCATTTACACCATCCGCTTTGACTATCAGTTTTTGGCCCTGCTGACCCGCATTTTGCCCTACCGGTTCCTGAACTGGCTCATCGGCGTGATCTACGGAAAGTAAGCAGGATTTGTATTTCCCTATAAGGAAACGCCCCATCGGCATGGCCGGTGGGGCGTTTCAGTGTGTCAAAAAAGCCTCGCGGAGTTTGCCGCCCGCAGGCGGCAAAGAATGGAAATCATTTTCTCTCACGATAGATGCGTGAGAGAAAATACTTCTCAGGCTGCAAGTGTGGAATTTGTGCGCCTATGGC
>OGYP01000469.1_pt1 | contig 19827 bp, 14 predicted proteins | sample 1576571 | NCBI WGS metagenome assembly OGYP01 (sample SAMEA3541559, study PRJEB24748) | human gut metagenome | biome: human gut; feature: human-associated habitat; material: faeces | place: China | collected 2012
CCCACGGATGACCTGCCGCTCACCGTTGACCTCGGTGTGCAGGGCTACGCCGGCACAAAGGAAGGCGTAACCGGCAGTCTCTTTGTCCAGTACGAGTTCTAAGCAATCCTCAGGAAGGGGGCTCCGGCACGGTCCGGGGCCCCTTCTCTCTTCTTCAGGACGCTGTCATAACAGAGGCCCCCAGCCCGGGAAAACGGCTGGCCGTATTACGTCGGGACCTTCCGCATCAGGACGGAGCTTCTCTTCTGCCGACATAGGATTTCTCCGGATGGGATGGATATTTCCCCTCCCCGTGTATGCGGGTGCTGCATTCAGACCGCAGCTCCTCTTTCGGAGCAGAGCGGAGCTGCTGCTGTTATTTCCCGTTATACTGCTCGTCAGTCACCTTCTCCATCCACTCCACCACTTTGCCAGGCTCTTTTTCCTCGCAAATGGAGATATGCGTCATGGAGCTGTCCGGCGCGGCCCCGTGCCAGTGTTTGACGCCGGCAGGGCAGATCACCACGTCACCCGGCCGGACTTCCCGGATGGGTTTGCCCCATTCCTGAGTCCGGCCCACACCGGAAGTAATGATCAGCACCTGTCCCACAGGATGAATGTGCCAGTTGGAACGCGCATCGGGCTCAAAGGTCACGTTGCCGCCGCTGGAGCGCATGCCATTGCCGGCTGGATATAAGGGGTCAATGCGCACGCTGCCGGTAAAGAACCGGGCAGGCCCCCTGATGGCGGCCTGTCCGCCATTGCGGATAATCGTCTGCCCTCTGTCCGTTCCTGCGGCAGAAGCCTGCTCCGCAGACTCTAGCCGGCCGTGCATCCCTGTCTCAGCTGCGATCCTCGCAGGTTTTTGCCTATTCCTCCAGGACACATGTGTCACCGCCTGCCAGAAGGCGGCAGGGAGCTCCGTCCTTCCGTCTCTGGCCGGTAAAACGGGTTTCCAGAGAAGGACGCATGCCTCCGCTGCTGGCACAGCGTCATGCTGATGCTCTCTGTCTGACGTCTGCTCCGGATGGCGGAAAAAGCGCCTTTTCAGGCGTGCCGCTGACCTTTGGAAACCTCAGTCTCTGAACGTCAGACGCATTTCATGCCACGTCACACCGCCGTGGCTCGAATCCGAGAGGCCTTCGTCCTCAAAGCCGAACGTCCTGTACCAGGAAATCAGTTTTTCCTTGCAGGTGAGCACCACGCCGAGGCGGCCCTCCCTTTTCACGTCTCTGATGAGTTCTTTTATGAGCGTTCCGGCGAACCCTCTGCCGCGGTATGCGGGATCGGTATCCACGCCGAAGATCATCTGCCAGCTGCCGTCCTTCTCATGCAGGCCCGCGTCATCATACATTTCGTCCCTGAGGTGAGGCTCGCCGGTGCACAGGCCGTTGACGAAGGAAACAACGCGGCCGTCTTCTTCGTACAGCCAGAAACGGTCCGCGTAATGCGCGAGCCTGTTCCTGAGTGACTCCCGGCCCGCCCCCTCGCTGGGAGGAAAACAGAGGTTTTCGATTTCGGAGAGGCGGTCAAGATCGTGTAAATGGGCGTGGCGTATGGGCATGGTTGTTCTCCTGCGCTTCTCCTGCATGAAAGATGCCGGATCTGTCAATATTTTCTGCTCAGAGCTGGTCAGCTTATCAGGAATGTATTACAATAATAAAAATTTATGAGGAGATTTTTGCCATGCTCAAACCAGTGTCACCAGCTGAAGTCAGAGACCTTCTCAGGAACGGCGCCCGCCTTGTGGATATCCGTGAGCCTGACGAATACGAATCCGTGCACGTCGAAGGAGCCGAGCCTCTGCCCCTTTCCCTTGCCCGTTATATGCGCCCTGCACCCTCCACGCCGGAAAAGCCTGTCATTTTCACCTGCCACTCAGGCAACCGCGTGGGCCAGAACGAGCACATGCTCGAAGACCTCGCCGGGGGCCCCGCTTATAAGATGGTGGGAGGCATGGATGGCTGGATCAGCGCGGCGCTGCCCGTGCGCCGCGGCATGAAGTATTCCCTCGAACGCCAGGTGCGCATCGCTGCGGGATCGCTTGTCTTCCTTGGCACGCTGTGCGGCGTTGTCATTCACCCGGCCTTTCTTGCCGTGCCACTCTTTGTGGGCGGCGGGCTTGTTTTTGCCGGACTGACCGGATTCTGCGGTCTCGGAGAACTTCTGAAGAAGCTCCCCTGGAATGTCAGGGTATAAAAAACGGGCCGGTTTTTTCCTCTGTTCCTCTGTACGCGCCCGGAACCGTGATCTTCTGTTCCGGGAAGAAAAATTGTATAAGAAAGGCGAACGCCGTTACAAACCGGACGCGGCGGGAGGCGCGTGTTTTCTTCAGACAGGCACAGCCCGGCGCCCGTAAGCGAGGAAACAGGTATGGATGCCAAGAAACTTCTTATTGTCTGTGACAGGGACGGGAAGGCAGGAGCCCAGCTGCTGGCTTCCCTTATCAACGCCGAAGGAACCGTACGGGGCGTGCCGGATCCCGTGAACGCCTCGGTCATGGATCTGTATGACTGGGCCAGGGTAAAGCCTTCGGACGGATATACGCTTTTCTTCGGCGACTCGGACGATCTGCTCCTGGCGAGCGACGGGATCCCCTTCTCGTTCCAGCATCTCGGCCTGCGCTATGGCTTCATCGGCACACGGGCCCTCGCCAGTGTTTCCCTGACTGACAACGTGCTCAATAACTACAAGGATTTCCTCTGGTACTACAGGTCGGTCTTCCCGGAGGCACGGGATCTCTTCGCCTCTGACGCGAAAGGCAATTCCAGCCTCTTCGACTTCATCGTGCCCATGTCCGTGGTGATTTCCACAGATATCATCAAGATGCGCCGTTCCCGCGTCGCCGTCATCGCCCAGAAGTTCGAGTGCCTGGCGAGAGTCCTGCAGAAAACCCTGCTCGCTGATTTTCTCAACGGCAAATAAGAGCAGACTGAAAAATCTCACGCAGTAATTGAAAAAGCCGCCCCGCCGTAACGGCGCAGGCGGCTTTCAGTTTTTCCGGAACGTCTGCCTCTTCCGGGAAGACGCTGCTTTCCGATGCCCGGTGGCTGAGTCCGCGGGAACGCGTTACCGGATCTGTTTCAGTTCAGCGGAGAGCCCTTCCTGTCCGAAGCGGATGACGACATAGCCGCCCTCCCCCAGCATGCCGGGATTGATGATCTTTGTTTTCCCGATGCTGTCCTCAGCCATGGACTCGTGGATGTGTCCGCAGATACAGAGTTCGGGCTGCACGTCCCCGATGAAGGAACGCACGGCTTCGCAGCCCACATGCATGCCATTCGTGAGGCGGTCGCATGCCGTATCCTTCGGCGGATTGTGGGAAGCGAGAATGAGGTGGCCGCAGCGCCGGGCCTCTTCCGTGAGGGGGCTGAGCCAGGCGCGGTACTGATCCTCGGTGAACTCGAGGGGCGTGTGCCCGGGCGTGGGCGTGGAACCCCCGAGACCAAGAACGGAAACACCCGGCGCCAGTCCGGTTATCTTTGCGTGGATATTGCAGCCCTGATCCGTGAGCCACTCATCCACGGAAGGGGTATCCAGGTTGCCGGCCTGCGCGAAAACACGGGGACAGCGGACGCGCAGAACCCGCATGATTGAAGCTGCTTTCCCGGGGCCGCCGTAGTTTGTCAGATCGCCGGTGACAATGATGCCCTCCGCTTCCGCCAGTTCAGGAATGCTGTCAAAAGGGGCGTAGTTTTCGTGAATATCGCCGAAAGCTATCCAGACGTGGTTCTGAGACATGTTTCTGCCTTTCGTTGGAAGTTAAACCTATGCTCTGAGAGTGCCTCTGAATGACGGATCTGGCAAGCGTCTTTCCGTATTTCTGGCGTATTCCGGCGGAGAAGCCCGGACGGACGCGCCTGTTCTCCTCCTCCGTACTGAATTCTGCAGCCTGTTCACGCTCCGCCGGGGTGTTACTATCTCCATCATATCTCATAAAATGATGGAGATAGCTATGAGATGACGGAGATAGCGGTGGGAAGATTTACGTCCGGGGAGGAAGCGCGCAGGCGGCTTCCCCGAACGTCGGTTTCTGTCCTCTGTCATGGGCACACAGACAGGACCCGCCGCAGAAAATGGACGCTGACAGTCCGTGCGGCGTACAGAGCACTCTCCTTCCGCCTGCCGGGCACGCAGCCCGGGGCATTACACACGGTTTTTGCGCGGCTCCTGCCCGTCTTTGTTCGTCATCATGCGTATATAGACCATCATTTCCTTGTAGGAGGAGACGTAAAGCTTCGAGTAAATGTTTCTGTTATGCGTGCGGATGGTGTTGATCGAAAGGTTGAGCCTGCCCGCTATTTCATGCGAGTTCAGTCCGGCCGCGTACATATCGAAGACCTGCCGCTCCGCCCTGGAAAGCGTTTTAATCTGTTCGATGAAGGTCAGGTAGGGGGTGATGTCAGCCTGATGGCCGGCCTTTTCCTTTTTCCCTATGGCGAGTTCGCGTTCCTTCTGCTGCGCGAGAAGTTTCTGTTCCTTTTCCTTCATGTACGCGAAGAGATCATCAATTTCCCTGACATTGGTGCTGTCCGTGGCGCCGCCTTCGCGGACGCGCTGTATGCCGAGCAGCAGGGGCGAGGTATACCTGTGCGCGAGGACAAGGGATACGACGAAGGAGATGCCGAGGAAGAGCAGGAAAAAGCATCCGATGATGGCGTAGCGCTTCAGGCAGAAGCTGATCGCCCTGTCCCGCGGCGTGAGCGCGGCGACGACCCATGTGCCGCTCTGCCCCGGCAGGGAAATGGGGGCCAGATGCAGGGGCCTGTCGAGCCCCACATAATCCAGATCCCCTCCCGTGTAGCGGTTAAAATTCGTTCCGGTGGAAACGGCAAAGTCGACAGGCGTTTTGAATTGCCCGGCATTTGTTCCGCTTGTGAAACCGCTGCCCACGCGCAGCAGGGCGCCGCCGGACGTTTCGTTCTTCAGGGCCAGCACGCCCAGCAGGCCCTTCGCCTCGTGCTGGGGAAGCCTGTGCGTCAGGCGGTACAAGAGAGAGTTTATCTCGAGGCCGCAGATCCCGTAGACGGTTCCATCGCTGCCGCGCAGCGGGACGGAAAGAAGCATGATTCTTTCCCAAGTGCCCGGCAGGGGAATCAGCCCGGAAAGAAAATATCCCCGGGCCGCATCCGGGTTATCAGCCGCCGCCTTCAGAAGTTCCCGGTAGAAAGGAAGCTTCCTGACGTTGAACTCGAGATTCCAGTTGTTGTGAAGCTCGATTTTGTGCCGCTGCGAGAGCCCGGGCTGGCCCCTGACAAGGAAGAGCTGGGGATCCACAGGTTCGGTGACAGTGATATGACCGATTTTCAGATAGACGCCGGCGCGGGAATCCCCGGAGCCGGGAAGCGCGCTGTTTACCGTCGCGTCCAGAATGACGAAGCTGGCGCTGCAGTCCGACTGCAGGAGGACGTTCCGTAACCAGAAGACGGATTTGTTCTCGAGAGTCCCTATTTCCACGGGATTGTCGGAAACCCGGCTGAAGGGGATGCCGTCCACCCTGAGTGTCCGCTCGATCATTTCGGACAGTTTCTGTCCGAGCAGAATGGCCCTTGCCGCGGCGGAACTCATCTGATCGGAAACGCTGCGCTCATAGCTTATGATATAGGAATCGAGGGCCCTTCCGATCTCCCTCTGGGGCATGGGACAGAGCCCGAACGAGATGAGGAGCGGAATGAGGCAGGTCAGCAGAATGGTGCTCAGGATGAAGAAGTAGAGAAGCACCCTCCCCCGCAGGGTCAGCGCAAACGGCCTGTTCCGGAAGATTTTCCGCAGGATGCCTCTCATGATGTCCTACCTTCCCGTCCGCGAGCTGAGGTTCCGGGCTGTTTCCTCCATTGTCACTGCCGTGAAGTCCGGCGGGAGGTTTCCGGAGGACATGTTCTTCCTGTAGTTCCCGAAAGCGTCGAGCATGGCAGAGGCAAAGCCGAATTCGATACCCGCGTATCCCTCAAAGACCGGCGGCCGGTAAAAGGACGAATTCGCGTAAATGTCCAGCATTACTTTATACTGATCCCTGTGCCTGTTATCAGGAAATTCCGCCCCGCCTTCCCTGCCGATCCGTCCGAGCGCCTTCTTCGTGACAGGATAATACCCGCAGCGGATGGCGAACGGGAGGTTGATGTCTTCAGAGGCAAGCCACCTGTAGAATATGGACGCCGCGTATTCTCGGTCGGGCGTGGACTTGAGCGCGCAGAGCCCCACCCCGCGCTGTATGGCAAGCGGTTTTGCCCCCCTGAAGAGCGGAACCGGCAGCATGACAAGGCGCAGCGGAACGGTCGTGTTGTCGGCAAAGGTAACGGTATCCTTGAAGTACATGACGGATGCCGATGAGCCGATGCCGCAGACCGCTTCGCCGATCATCATGGCCTTGGTGCAGTATCCCGGGGACAGGTTGACTTCGCCTTTAAGCGCGGCCCGGGCCAGAGGCGTCCAGATTTTCTTCAGAACGGGACTCTCCCAGCTGATGCTGCCGCCTGAGAAGAAGGAACCGCCCAGGGCCTCGGTATTGATCATAAAATAATGCAGCCAGTCGTCGTACTTGAAAAACGCTTTGCCTCCTGACCACTGGTAATATTTGTCAGCCGCGCTGAACATGCCTTCCCATGTGGCGAGATCCGCGTAGGTGACGCCCGTGTCCCTGCTGAATTTGTCGAAAATGGAGGCGTTGACGTAAAGAATGTTGGTGGATTTGGTGATCGGGAAAACCCGCAGGCCGCCATCAAGGACGCCTTCTTCCAGGAATCCGGGAACAAAGGCTTCCTTCTCTTTTTCTGAAAACCATGCGTTCCAGTCGAGCGCCCTGCTGCTGCCCATGGCCGCCAGTGTCTTGGGGTAGCAGACGAAAAGGTCGGGGAGATCACCGGATCCGGGCTGCAGGCGCGCTGCGGAGACGAGAGCGGAGTGGATGGCCGTGGAGTTCGATACGGATGTCACTTCGATGACGATGCCCCGCTCCTTTCCCTCTGTCCTGTTGAAGCGCTCGACGAGATCATTCATGGGAGATTCGGTCTGCGCCCCGTAGACATGCCACATGGTCAGAGTGATTGGATAATCCCGTGAAAGGGGATCGCTGTCGCAGGAAGGGAGCAGACAGAAAAGGAGGAGCAGAACAAGGACGAGGCCCCTGTTTCCGGGCTGGGAAGAACTTCTTCTACCGAGAGGAATGCATGGGCCGCTCATCAGGATCTTTCTCCTTTTCCCGGCTGCGGTCCGGCCCTGCGGCGCGTCCCCGGTCGGAAAGCCGTTTTTGCCCTGCCGGTTCTCCGATTGTGCCCGGCGGGTCGTCAGAAAGATGATTTTCTCTATCTATAGCGGTATTTTTTGCAGAAGTCATTACGGAGATGATTTATTCCGGTGCCGTTTTGCGCATACTGCTGTTACGAAAACGGGCGTCAGAGGCAGAAACTGAGTCAATCTACTTTTATGGGAAGGAGTGAAATATGTCCGACAATGACAGCTTTACCGAAACCACAAGTACAAGCTGGGGCTCACGGCTTGGCAGTTCCTTCGGGGGAATCGGCATGGGCATCGTCCTCTTCATTGCGGCGACGGCCCTTCTGTACTGGAACGAGGGCCGCGCTGTCCGCACGGGCGACGCCATAGCCGAGGCACAGCTTGCCACCGTCCCTCTGCCCTCCATAAGCAAAGTTGATCCCGCCTTTGAGGGGAAGACCGTGTACGCGACCGGACGGGCGGTGACGAAGGACGTGCTGACGGATCCCGACTTCGGCGTGAAGGTCAACGCCATCGGGCTGAACCGCAAGGCCGAATTTTATCAGTGGACCCAGCAGTCGAAGTCCGAAACGAAGAAGAAGCTCGGAGGCGGTGAGGAAACCGTCACCACATATACCTACTCAAAAAAGTGGGTTTCCTCTCCCGTGGATTCCCAGAGCTTCAAGAGCCCTTCCGGACATGAGAATACGGTCCGCGTCCAGACGGATTCGCAGAAGTTCATGGCGGATAACGTCACCTTCGGCGCCTACCGCCTCCCCAAGTTCCTGGTTAAGTCCATTTCCGGCGCAAAGCCCCTCGACATCAGTATGACGGAAGAACAGCGCGCTGAGCTGCAGAAGAAGCTCTTCTCCCGCGACCCGAATCCCTCTGCCCAGAGCGCCGGCGGTCCGACCACCATGGTGCACACCCAGGGCAACATGCTGTACTTCGGCCGCTCTCCCAGTGAGCCCCGCGTGGGCGACGTGCGCCTGACCTTCACTGAGATTCCCCAGAACGATATTTCCATCATCGCCACGGTTTCCGGCAGTACCTTTAAGCAGTTCCGCGCTTCCAACGGCAATACCTTCTCGAAGCTCAGCATGGGCGAGCAGGACATGAACGCCATGTTTGACGCTGCGAAGAGCTCCAACAGCATCATGACCTGGGTCCTGCGTCTCGCAGGCATCCTGCTCTGCATCGGCGGTATCAGAATGCTCGTGGCTCCCCTGCAGGTGCTGGCTGACGTCGTTCCGTTCATCGGCAGCATCGTGGGTCTCGGCACCAGCCTCGTCTCCGGCGTTATCGGAACGGCCTGGTCGCTCCTGGTCATCGCCTTTTCCTGGATTCGTTTCCGCCCCGTGCTCGGTGCCTGCCTGCTCGGTGCCGCCCTTCTGCTCTGCGCCGCCCTCATTCTGAGAGCCCGCGCCAGAAAGAAGCAGGCTCCGGTGAGAAGCTGACATTCCTTACCCCGCCCGGGTTTCCCCCTGACAGCCCTCCAGAGCTGGCAAAAAACGGGGAAACCCGGCGTACCTGTCAGAAGGGGCGTGTGGCAGAGCGCGCCTGAAAAAAATCAGATGGAGATTACACCATGCTCATTGCCCTCGTTGTGTCTGCCGGCATTCTCCTGTTTTTGTGCCTCTTCCTCATCGCGTACTACAATAAATTAGTCCGCGGCCGGAACCTTGTGGAGGAGGCCTGGAGCGGCATCAGCGTTCAGCTCAAACGGCGCCATGACCTCATCCCCTCGCTGGTCAACACGGTCAGGTGCTACGCGCAGCATGAGTCTGCCGTCCTCCGGGAAGTGACCGAGGCCCGCGCCTATGCCCTGGCCGCCTCTTCCGGAGCCGTGCAGGATGTCGCACAGGCCGAAAACGTCCTGAACCGGGCCCTGCGCTCCCTGTTCGCTGTCTCTGAAAATTATCCCCAGCTCAGGGCCAGCGAAAACTTCCTTCAGCTCCAAGAGCAGCTCGCTGAACTCGAAGACGCAATCCAGGCCTCCCGCCGCTACTACAACGGGACGGCCCGCGATCAGAATGATAACGTCCTCCAGTTCCCCGGCAACCTGATTGCCAGGCTTTTCAGCTTTAACAGGGTTGAGTACTTCGAACTGGACAGCGAGGAGGATCGCCGCGTTCCCGAAGTGAATTTCGATACCGGCACCGCTCCCGCTCCGGCGCAGGCCGTTTCCCGGACAGACGCCGAATCCCCGAAGCAGGAATCCGGCCTCCAGAATCAGGGCCGCAGAATAGGTTTTTAGAAGACGCGCTTCTGACCGGGCTGAATGCTGAATGTTAACGCAAAAGATGAAGAACGCGCTTCCATCATCCCTGTAATATAAGTTAACAGGCTGAATTCATGTAATATATGAGAGAATATCTGGCACACCGGGACAATGCCGGTGTGCCAGGGAAATATGTCTCAGAGCTCCGGCTTCACCACAGACCGGGAAAAACGCCCCGGGCCATTCCCGCTGCGGAAGACGCTGGCCGGGGAATCCGCCGGACATGACCATCCGGGACACAGGAGGCCTGATGAAACGAACGCTGATCATATTCCTCATGCTGCTGGCCATGGCTTTTCCTGCCCTGTCCCAGGCTGCCGGCGAAGGCGGGGAACGCATCCTGGATTATGCCGTGACAGCCCGTGTGGAGGAGGACGCCTCCCTCGTGGTGACGGAGCGCATCACCGTCAGCATTGAGCATAAGGCCATCATCCACGGCATTTACCGCATCTATCCCGTGAAGATCCGCGAAAACGGCGATGTTCTGCGCCATTATGGCTTTGAGGTGCTTTCCGCGAAGCTCGACGGGAAAGATACCCCGTATGCCGTCACGGAAGAAGGGTATACAGCCGGCGTGGCCATGGGTGATCCGGAGAGTAAGGCTCCCAGAGGCAGTCATACCTATGAGCTCACCTACAGGACAACGGGACATGTGCGTTTCCTTCCTGCCCGCGATGAGATTTATTACAATGTGACCGGCAACTTCTGGAAATTCCCCATAGATCACGTGTCGTTCACGCTGGAACTCCCGGGCGGCGCTTCGCCTGAGGCTGTCACGGCTTTCACGGGCGCTCTGGGCGCAAAAGGCGCGGAGTACCGGATGACCGGCCCCTCCTCCCTTGAAACAACGGAGGCGCTCAGCCCCGGAGAGGGAATTACCGTGGCCTTCGGGTGGAAGAAAGGAATCGTCACGGAGCCGGAAAAAAATCTCTCCGACTTCATGGGGGACAACCGTGCGCTGACGCTCTCCGCTATCCCCCTCTTCCAGCTCCTTCTCTTTCTCCTTCTCCGCCTGCTGTGGACGCACCGCCGCAGGGGCGTTGCCTACCCCCTGTTCCACGCTCCCGAGGGGATGTCTCCCGGCGCTGTCGCGTGTCTCAAAAACCGCTCTTATCCCGCGGCCCTGATTCAGGCCGACATTCTCTGGGCCGCGGTCAATGGTTTTCTGCGCATGCGCCTGAGCGACAAAGAGACCATCACCCTTGTCAGAACAGCTCCCGCACCCCGCAGGCGGCGCCCTCTTCCCGAATGGTGCGCGGCCCTTCTCCGGGGCATACAGAGCGCGCTCTTTCCTTACGGGAAGGAGTCGGTCATTGACCTCCGCAGTGCTAAGGAAGGCAGAGACCGGGACACGATAACCCGGAGTTATCTGAACCTTAAGAAAAAGTATGAAAAGAAGCTGAAAGGGGCATGGACCGAAACAAGGCTCCCCGGCATCATCAGCACAGCCGCCGGACTGGGGCTTTTCTGGTTTGCCATGGACTGCGGCATTTATTACCCCGGCCTGAACTTTGATCCGCCGCTCACTGCATCGCAGATGCTGTTCTTTGTGGGAGGCTTTGCCGGCCTGTGCATGCTCTTTGCCTACGGCTTCAGAAAAACACGCGCCGTATTCTCGGGAGTGCGCCGGATAGCGGGCATGGTCCTGAGCGTGGGCATGATTCTTCTGCTTGCGCTTCTCCTTTTCTTTTTGCTGGATTTCGACCTGGCGTTCTTCGCCGGTTCCGCTCTTGTCATGTGTATCGCCGTGTGGAGCCTCTACCGCCCCTGCGCGCGCCTCAGCGACAGAGGGGACAGGATGGACACGGAAATGCGCGGGCTCGAGATGTACATCCGCACGGCTGAAAAGCACAGGCTCGCGAAAATCAACGCTCCGGAAGACACCGTGGAAAAATACGAGGAGCTCCTTCCGTACGCGGCGGCCCTGAACTGCGCCGAAGCCTGGCAGAAGCGTTTTGATCCCCTCCTGGCCCGCCTGAATTACGTGCCCGACTGGATTGATGAGCCCGGGACTCAGGAGGTGTTCACACCGAAGAGAGTCAGCCGGATCATCAGAACCGTCGCCGGCCCCTCCGCCATGACGAGAGCGGTGAGCGCGGGGGCAGCGGCGTACGCTGCTGCCACATCGGGCTACGCGGGCAGCGGCAGCACGTCTTCTTCTTCCGGATTCAGCGGCGGTTCATCCGGAGGCGGATCCGGCGGCGGTGGCGGAGGAGGATGGTAATCCGTCCGGAAAGAAACCCGCTTTTCCCCGGCGTCCACCGCGTCAGCGCTGTTCTTCCTCCCCCCCTGTGACCAGACTCCTTCCTCAGGCCCCGGCGGCTGAAGCTCCGCGCTTCCTCCGCCGGGGCCGCTTTATATCCGCCGTCCGGAAAAGAGCGGCGGAAGAAAGGTACCAGCCAGGGAGCTGAGCGGAGGAGCGGAAGACATACGGGAGACGGCCGCAGAAGTATGGCGGACAGGTGTCTGGCCGGATGGAGCGGGAATGCCGCCCTGCCCTTTCGCGGGAAATGACGCCTGTTCCACTCAGGTTATTTTCCGAGTGCCCTGACGGCCTCTTTTTCTTCCGCGGAGAGCTTCGTGGATTCCAGGATTTTCCGGATGGCTTTCTGCCGGATAACCGGATCGAGTCTGTCCTTTCTGAAATACGCCGTCATTTTTTCCGGGTGGCGGAGGTACAGGATGGAGAGAGCCCACGCGGCGGCCATCATGGCGTAGTACGGCTCATTCCGGAGCTTTCCGAGCACAGCCAGATCCCGCTCAAGCCATTCCTCATCAGGGTAGTAGCAGAGGAGCATCACGCAGGCGAAACGCACGTCGAATTCCCTGTCTGAGCGGAAGTACGGGGCAAGAAAGTCCCAGACGTCTTCCAGGCAGGTTCTGGCGAATTTTAGTCCTGAGCAGAAGCTGTCACAGACTGACCAGTTGCGGATCCGCGGAACGAAATCCCGGATGAGCCGGAATCGTTCTTCCACGCTGCACACTGCGTACCCGATGACCATGCCCTGAAGCATCACTTCCTCAAATGTCTCGTTTTCACCGGCCTTCAGGAAGGCTCTCCAGTTCTCTCCGGCCGCGATGCTGCGGGCCAGCTTTCGCAGATCCGGCAGCCGCACGCCGAGAACCCGCTCCCCTGGCGGCAGGAGATGAGCGGAAAAATCCCTGTACTTTGCGTCCGCCATTCCGGCGAGCTTTTCCCGTATGGTCATGGTGCCTCCCTTTCCTGGACAGTGTGCCGGCATTCTGTTTCTGCTCCCTGCCGCAGAAGGGCGTTCCGCCCCGCAGCGGCTGCCGGGCACAGGGAAAAGCCAGGGGAAAACGTTTTCCCCGGCTTTCATTCCTGATCAGCAGCCTGTGTCGTCGATACGGCAGGCGCTTCCGTCAGCGGGCCTGGATTTAAGTCCCACGTCTTCAGGCTTCAGCGTCACGGTTCCGTCTTCAAGGACAAAGCAGGGGATTCCCGCGTAGCCGTTCTTCTTCGCGTCATCGAAGGCAGGGCTGGTGTCGCGGAGCCTCAGGAATTCCTTGAGATTCTTCACGTGAGCGCCGATGTCGACACAGCGGAATTTCTCATTTCCTTCTATCTGGGCATCGACATAGCTGCAGTCCACGCAGGTGGGCATGCCGTATACGGTAATCATTGTTCTGCTCCTTTTTTTGTTTTCTGAAAATCTGCCGCAGACGGGGGAAGTCCGCGGCTAAAACATGTTCGTCGAAATTTCCGCGGAGTCGTTTTTCCCGCCGCGGTGATCCGATGCGGATTTCGCCACAGTGGTTTTGTAGCGGCTGTCCCCGTAGTAGGTAAGCCTGTAATGCTTCCCCTTGTCCCTGATGGTAAACCCGAGGTTCATGAGCTCCTGACGGATGGGATCAGTCATCGTCCTGTAGCCTTTGAAAAGATTTTTGATGACGGTTTTGCGCTTTTCCGTCAGATGCCTGTACCCGTTCTTCTGCAGAATATCGCTGTAGACATCATATCTCCGGGATTTCGGCGGGCAGTCCTTCAGCTTTTCGCTGATGGCGTCCAGGATCATCTCACGGATTTCGCCGGGATAGAGATCTTCCTCGTCCCCGCGGACCAGAACCGGCGTATCGGGAGCCGCAGATGCGCGTGCCAGCATGGCCTGGTTTTCCTGCTGCAGGGAGTAGTTGGCGCGCGTGAGCTCATTCAGCCTGGTCCGGAGCCTCTCGTTTTCCTGATCAAACTCTCCCATGTACTTCTGCACTTCCGCCTCGGCCTCCTGCCGGGCCGTTTCGGCGGCCATCTTTTTCTGACTGTCCCACTTCTCCCGCATGATGGCATTGGTGACGCCGTCCCAGGTATAGAGCTGCGGTATTTTCTGGGCGTTGTCGTACTGAAAGACGGCACTGGTTACTTTTTCCAGAAGAATATCGTTATACTCGTCGTATTCCCTGTCGATGAAGCGCCGGTGCCGTCCGTTGGGATAATAAATGCCGACGCTTCCATGATATTCACCCTGATCACCGCACGCTTTCCTGACTGCGTGATTCAGAGAGATATCACTCTGCAGCAGAACGTGAGCCGCACCCTTGAGCCTGCTCCCGAGTCTGGCGCAGTCCAGGGGATCCGCATTGAGGCTGGTCTTCGAGACGTAAACAATGGGAAGCCGGTATTTCCGCTCACCGCTGATAATATCGGGAAGTATGCCGAAATTGCCCTGCGTTATGAGAAGGGGCTCCCTGGCAACGGGGAGATCCAGATCATCCTTCAGATATCCCTTCCCGATAAGGAGCGTCAGAAAATGCGGGGTTGAGAACGCCAGGTTTTCCATCGCTGCGTCTTCGGTGTAGCTCCTGTCCAGCCGGACGGCCATCTTCATTTCCCCGAAGTTCATAATGTAGTCCGTGTCCCAGACGGCACCGTTATCCTGCTGCTTTTCGTAGCGGACAGCGATGATATTGTGCGCAGGGCATTCTTCTATGTCGAGCCAGAGACAGTCGCTGCCGAAGCGGATGTTCCGCTCGCCATTCCACCGCAGATCCCTGATAATGTTTTCTTCATGCTGATCATTCTGGTTCCAGTCTATGACCAGCTGAATGAAGTTATCCTTTGTCAGAGCCGGACTGATATCGAGTATGGTCGAGTAAAGTAACATCTCAGATCTCCCCCGCCTGTGTCAGGCCTTTGTGCATGCTTTTTTCCTTTATACCATGAAAGTCCTATCTTTTCCGCACCCGGGATGCCGCGTCAAGCAGTCAGCCCTGCCCATCAGCCCCGTAACCTTGGAGCGGGCAGTGCCGGCTGTGCTATCCTGACCAGCTTTTCATCCACGCCATGAGCGCAGCCTCCTTGGAGGAAACCCGGGCGGAAGCTCCCGGAAAGACCTGGAAGCCCAGCTGCTGTCTTCCCGCCGGAAACGCTGCCGCAGTCTTTGCGTGATACTGTAGATGCAGGGGGCCGCAGGCCTCAGGAATGGAAGCCCCCGGGCCCCGGTCCAGAGGATATTGTGGGTTGTTCCCGGAACAGACCATGAGAGAAAATCGCGGATAAAGGGGTATCCATTTGGAATCCGGGGAACCGGAGACTTCACCCGCCGGCATGAGACCGGATGCTTCAGGGCATCAGACGGAGCCTGCGCCCCATCCGGAAATGTCAGGGGATGCTTTTCCGGTTCTGCAGAGTCCGGATGTCTCTGTCAGGGGGAAAAGCTGAAGAATTGAGTGAACATTCAAACAAATTTTTACTACAGAGAATATTTTCAGTGTGGCGATACAAAAATGATAATCTGAGACACAAAAATATCTGCCCGGGAGAAAATTCCAGCTTTCTGATTTTTTCCTTTTCCCTCATAAAATCAGACACTGTGTCTGATTTTTTTCAATAAAAGAAGGGGTTTTTACGGATATTCAAAATTTATGCTGTATATGAAAAATGATGATGGACGAATTTTGCGTTGCTCCTGGGCAGGATGACTGTATCTGGCCGGCTGCAGTTAAAAGAAATTTTTGTATTGTTAATGAGATAATACAATATTTAAAATTTTATATAATATGAAAAATTTTCTGTAAAAAACACGTTAAAAGTTCTTTCTGGGGAAGATAATACCCACCCCCGAAAAGCAGAGAAAAAAAAAACAAGTATTAGAAAATTATTATCATTATCATTCAGACAAACATAGCCCCCATCTGTCTGGCGATTTTTCCATTACTACCTGAATTTTAATGGTTTTTTATAATTTTGCAGGCAGGCGGCCAGCCTGAAAGACGTTTTCTGCCCTTGTTAAGTATGAAAGTTTTTTGAATGTTTACAAAACATCCTATTGAAAAAATTTTTTTTCATTATAATTTCACGCAGGAATCTAGCCGAAGAGTCCTATGAAACATTTTTTATGGACTCAGCTATCAGAGGAAACAGGGACGCGCGCTCTTTTTGCGCCATTGAGCTGTCGTGTCCGGTGTGTGCTGGAGCCATCGGAGGAAATACTATGCAGACGAAAAAGGCCATTGGGAACCTGCTCAACAGGTATCGGGCAGTACTGAAAAAATGTCACCTTCTGAATACCTTCGGGACGCTGGCACTGGCGTCCGCTTTTATTCTTGGTGGAGCGGCTTCCGCCATGAGTGATACGGTTCAGGACACCCTTAGAACGACACATAGCCTGAATGGGGTAACCTACGGGGAACCGTTTAATTATTATGTAAACTTTGAATCAAAAATCACTGATAGCACATTCAGTGGAGCCAGCCTTAAGGATGATGGCGTCGGCGGCGGTGTGTTCTACTTTAACTACGCTCCCGGTGTGACCACCATTACGAACTCTGCCTTCAACGGTAACGTTGTCGAAAATGACAGCCTTGATGCGGACGCCGGAGCTTTTTTTGATAAAGGTACGACTATCGATTTGAATAATGTGACCTTTACAGACAACAAGGCAACTGTAAAGTCCGCAGATGCCATGGCCTGGGGCGGGGCTATTTACGCGGATGCTAAAATAAATAAGGATAAGGCTGGCAATGAAATCTATGGAGAGGCAATCCTGAATTTCAATGTCACGAAGGATATGACCTATTCAGGGAATACCATCGAAGTCCAGAATACTTCGACTTGGGTTGATGGATATGGAGCCATCTCCAAATCCAGCGGCGGTTTCCTTTTCCTCGACAGAAGTTCTACCGCGAATTTCAATGTTGCTGACGGCGCTACCCTGACCATTGGTGCTGAAGATGCCAGCGGACATATGGACTCCATCGCGAGTTCTCTGTCACTCGATGAATCTGCTAGGGCCAAGAGCTCAACACTTGTCAAGAAGGGTGGCGGCACGCTGACCGTCAACAGCCAGCTCAACGACTTTTACGGTCATGTGGCTGTCCAGGAAGGCACCATGAACGTGACCAAGGACTGGGATGTCAAAAACGACATCTCCGTCAGCGGCGGCACGCTTAATCTGGAGAATGCCAGCCTCGTCAAGGTTCCCGATATCGAATACATCGGTACTGACGGGAAGACAAAAAAGACGCTGACATCTGACAAGACCCCTGCCGGCAGGATCAATATTTCCGGCGGCACGGTGAACGCTGACAGCCTGACTGTCGGGGAAAAGAGCTCTGTGGATATGACCGGCGGCGAGCTCAACATGAAGAACTCGCTCACGCTGAATGGCGCCATGACTCTTTCCGGCGGCGCAGCGGCGACTGTTGCCATGCCGGATAAGGGCGGCGTCAGCGCCGGTTCCGGTGAATCTCTGCTTGCCCTCGGCCAGCCGGTTACCCTGGGTAATAGCGCCAAACTCCATGTCGGTACGGTAAGCGGTGATGCCACCGCTGCATTCGGTTCGGACTCCATTCTTGTGGTGAACGGCGGCGTCTCTTCCCAGAACGCCATGATTAACGGCAGCGGCAACCTTTCTGTCGGTGATGGGGCCCAGCTCTATGTCACTGACGCCAAGGCTAACACGAAGTACATCATTACCAAAGGTCTGAGCCAGGACTCTTACTGGAGTAACGCCAACCTCATGGCTAACCGTCTTATCAGGGGCACTGTCTCTGAGGAAGGTGACCAGGTTGTCGTGACGACGGAAGTGCAGGACGTCTCTCAGGCTCTTCCCGGTGTCATTCCGGCGACAGCGCTGACGGCGATGCTCTCTCAGAACCTGAACAATACCGAGTCCGATGCCATGGGCGTGCGTTTCCTGAGCCGGGCCATCGAACCTCTCTACATGCCTGATGACAAGACCGCGGTCACGACTATCAATGAAGTCTCACGCGCCGCGGTCATGGCCGGTGTGCAGAATACGGCTCTCCGCCTTTCCAACGCCGCTTCAGATACCGTCCTTCATCATATGTCTCTCGGAAACTTCGATTCCGGCAACAGCGTCCACAAGGATGGCACCGATGTGTGGGCCACGCCCATGTATGGCAATATCTACACTCACGGCATGAACGTCTCTGACGATTCCGTTGTCGGCAATTACGGCGGCCTCGCCATTGGCGCCGATACCGAAATCGGCTCGTTCGGAGGCGGCATGCTCCGCATGGGCCTTGCCGTGCACGGCGGAGCCGGCCGTTCTGAAAGCCAGGGCGCCGTTACTTCGACGGATGATAACTACAACTTCGGCGGTGCCAACCTGTACGCTGGCTGGAACCGCGACAGCCTGAACATCCTTGCTTCCGTGGGCTACAGCATCAGCAGCCACAGCCTGAACATGGATCTGCCCTCCTCTCTCGGCATGGGCGATGCCGATGCCGACGTGCAGACCGGCGCTTTTACTGCCGAGCTGCGCGGCGAGTATCAGTTCAGGACTGACTGGCTGGACATCATGCCGCATACGGGCGTGCGCTACACGTCCCTGCATACCTACGGTTATGATCTGGAAGTGGACGACCGCACGCTGAACAGCGTTGACGATGACTTCCAGAACATCGTGCAGTTCCCCACGGGCGTGACGCTGACCAAGAATATCGCCGCCGGCGGCTGGAACATCAAGCCTCAGTTTGACGCCTCCATCATCCCCGCGGTCGGAGATACCAAGACCAAGACCAGAGTCACCTACTCCGGCATTGACGCCGAAGACAGCATCCGCAACACCATTACGGATACCGTCAGCTGGTCCGGTATGGCCGGCCTGCAGTTCGAAAAGGGTGATTTCACCGTTGGCGTGAACTACAACATCCAGGCCTCCACGCACGAGACTGATCAGAACGTCTCCCTGAACCTCGTCTACAAGTTCTAGGGCAGGAAATCCTTCCGGTTTCCTTCGGATAACGGGCAGGACGCATACAGATGCGCCCTGCCCGTTTTTGGCTTCCAGACGGGAAAAAACGGGCTGCTCACCCCGCAATGAGATGAGAACGATGCTAGAGCTCGGGTATCTTCTCGCGTCCCGCCGCTGAAAGTAGCTCATAGACGGCAGACGTTATTATACGGACTGTATGCCGTCTATGAAGGGACCACCAGAATCATATCAGCCATGATCGTGAGAAGAAACTGTTCATTGTGTGAATAGTTTTCAAAGGCATAGTCCTGAATGACTGCTCTCTGTATCTGGAGATATTCAGGGGGAATCTGTCTATTCGTGTCCCAGTTCACGCGTGCGCACACCGTTTACTGCTCCCAGTGTGCGCCTCTGTGGTGTAAGTGTTTTGCCTCTGCTGATAGAGAACTCTCTGTCGGGCATTGCGTTGCCCCCTTGGGAGCAGCAGACGAAGTTCTTCATTTTTAGCCCCTATCGTAAATGCCCGTAGAATTTCATCGATTTCTAAGTTAAGTATGACCTGAGCCATGGTGTTCTCCTTTCGGTTTTGGTGGTTGTGCAATTCCAAACATACCGAAGGCGTTCCCATGGCTCAACTTTTTGCCACGGGAATTTACACCACTATATGGACTCTACCGTAGTCAGGGGCCTCGAACATCACCTCTTCCTGATGTTTATCCGGATAGATGATGCGGTACACCTCATTTTCTCCGAGGTTCCGCACATCTGCATAATGGATCCCTTTTTCGTCGGCGATGCGGAAAACCTCGCTGACAGAGTTCCTTAAAATATGCCGTGTGGATGCGATCTCCTGTCTGGACATGCCCGCATCCCGACGCTGAAGGATTAGCTTCACGTGGATCTTTACATTGACTATAATCGGCCTCCTTTCGTTGAATTCGGAGCGGAATTGCTCCCTGACTTCATTCTACGAAAGGATCCCAACAGATGCTCTGAAGTGCGGCCCCGGTGCTCTGAACCGCGGACAGGTTCAAATGCTCTCAAGCGCGGACAGGGTGCTCTGAACGCCGGACGAGGTGATCTGAACGTGCGGAATAATCAAAACAGCAATTATAGAAAGATACAGACGAAGAGAAAGTTCTATAGAAGAGGCAATGATGGAAATGTATCTTGCCGGCGTTT
>OGYP01000480.1_pt1 | contig 19560 bp, 16 predicted proteins | sample 1576571 | NCBI WGS metagenome assembly OGYP01 (sample SAMEA3541559, study PRJEB24748) | human gut metagenome | biome: human gut; feature: human-associated habitat; material: faeces | place: China | collected 2012
TCCGTTGGAGATTCCAGAACAGGAACAAAAAAGAATTCAGAAGGTTGCAGCAAAAAATCCGATGCTCAGACAAGATGATTTCGTAGCAATGCAGTGGACCTGTATTGCGGAAAGGCAGAGAGATGATATAAAGTTTGGGGACAAAATGGTTGTCTGTATGCCGACCTGTGGACATCCGAATGTAATTGAGGATGTATTACAACATTGTGCAGATGTGGATAAGAGATACGCATTAGATGTTTATTTTTATGATAGTAGTAAGGATGATGAGACAAAGAAGGTAATCGAAAGTTACCAGAATAGAGGTTATGATAATCTGCATTATATTGTACTAGATCCTGAATTGCCTTTAATTGATAAATTTGAAAATATATATTTACTTAAGAATATCCAAATGAAATATAAGTATATGTGGTATCTTAGAGAGAGAGGTTGGTGTGATGAAAAAACGCTAAAACTAATGTATAACGCTGTGTCAGGATATCACGATTTTATTTTTATGGATGTCGGCCATACACAATGTCAGACCGAATTGACTATATGTAATAATGCTAATGAATTCTATCATCGTTGTGGGGACTATGCAACTTCTTTGGATGCAGGGATATATAATGTTGAAAGGATGCTAAAACCTCACTTTAATAGAAACGAATTTGATCAAAAGTATGATATTGAATGTAGGCAAGCTTTTGTTTTTTTTTATAGTAATTTTTGATATCTTAAGTAAAATAGACCCCCCGGATATTTGCTTGCTGGCAGAAAGTAATATTACAATATTCATTCTGCACTGGGAGCTTCCGGTTGGGGAGATAGAAGATTGAAAACATGGGGAGAAAGATGGATTAAGACCAATAAGAGTCTTCCAAAGTGATATGATGAACGTGAAAAAATAATTAAGAAAACCGCTTCACTTCCTTGGATATTGGGGGTTATTAATGTATTGCTTGATTTGCAACGTAAGGGAATATTAAATCCAGAATGCTACGAAAATATCAAAATGTATTGGGAGCAATTATCAGACATTTCCTTAGAGGTATTAAAAAACATAGCCTATGGAAAATATTCGAAATGATACTTTAAAAGTAATGAGAATGATTAGATTTAAAGAACTAAATGCTTTTGAGAAATTTTGCAAAAGTTTAATAGGGTAAATGCATACTTAAAAATATTTAAGAACAACGTTTAGCTTTGTAGAAGTAGAGATAGGTGAAATGATGAAAAAATTGATTAGAGAATGTCCTATTTGTGGTAATGACTATGGAGAGGTATATAAAACAATTAGAATGAAACTTCCACAAGATGTAATTCTTCCGGATAATTACGAGGTTGTAACATGCGAAAAATGTGGTTTTGCTTATGCAGATGTAAGGGGGACTCAAGAACTGTATAATAAATATTATGATAATAGCAATGTTTATAGTATGGATGCAGTATTGCGAAAAAAAATAATTCGACAAAGAGATAAAAGCAGACTGGAATTTATAGAAAAAACTGTTGAAAAAAATGCTAGAATATTGGACGTAGGAAGCGGAAGCGGAGCACTATTAATATTGCTACAGCAAAATGGGTTTAAATCTTTAGTAGGACTAGATCCATCAGAAAAGTCAATTAAAAATTTGGAAAAAAAAGGAATAAAAGGTGAATTAAGAAATATTTTTGATATTGTTCCAAAAGATATGAAAAAGCAATTTGATTTGGTATGTTTCACAGCGGTCTTGGAACATATATATGATTTGAATCAATGTATTGAACAATTAAAAAAGTATTTAGCAGATGATGGAAAGATATATATTGAAGTTCCAGATGTAGAGGGCTTTTGGGATGGGAAATTGCCTGTTCCACATTATTTTAATCAAGAACATATAAATTATTTTAGCAATATCTCGTTAGATAATTTATTAAATAAACATGGAATGATAGTACATTCACGTAAATCTATGGTTGTAAGTGATGTGGAAGAGGTAGAAAAAACAGTCGCAGTGATGTACAAAAAGCAGGATATATGTGGTGAAATCAATAAGGATTTTATAGCGGGGCAGATAATAAAAAAGTATTTTGACTATATAGAAAATAACCAAAAACAGAGCTACGAAAAATTATTAGCATTTATAGCTGGTAGAAAGGTTATGATATGGGGAACTGGGGCTCAGGCAATGCAACTCTTGGCAGATAAACCGGAAATAGTGAATCACGTCATAGGATTTGTGGATAATAATGCTGTTAAGGTTGGGAAAAAAATACTTGGAATAAGTATTTTTTCACCTAGAGAGTTATTATTAAAGGATATGGAATACCCAATCATCGTATGCTCAATGCAATGTAGTGCAGATATAATTAATCAAATGCGTGAAATGAGCATGAAGAATGAGTATTTCGTGTGGTGATACATCTAAAAAATTGGTTTCGTTATTCAATACTTATAAATAGTGGGTATTTATCAAAGAATATACAATAGAAGTCAGTTTGGAGAATAGAGAATAATGATGAGAGAAACTTTTGCATTAACGTGCGAACAAAAAATAGTTATATACGGGGCTTCAACAAATGGTATATTCTATGCTCATCTTTTTATGGATAATGGGTTTAGTATTTCATACTTTATTGATGTCCAAGCTGAAAAAATGGGAAATAGTGTACGCATAGGAGAACAAAATTTTCCTATATACACAATTAAGAATGTGCCAGAAGAGGCACGTGAAGATTATATTGTGTATATTGCCATAAGAAATGCCATGGAACAGGAAAAGTGTGTTGAAATGGCTAGAAATTTAGGATATCAAAAAATTATATATTTGCCATTGCACAAGAAAACGGTCGAGACAGCAGAAGGGATAGATGCTCTTACTCGTGTTTATAATGAAATTATTTTAGGCAATATTAATGGTGATATATTATGCCCAATGCAAAGTTATTTTCAAGTACCCCAATATAGAGATGTTGCTTTTATAAAATGTAATGAAAAAATAATATCTTATGTTCCGTTGGATATAATATATTATCATAGTTATGCACAAATAAAAGAAATGAATTTATTATATGGTATTCCTACAAATGAAGAGATTGATAGAAAATATTCTAATTGTCCCTTTCCACAAGTTGATTTTTTTAAGGAAATGTTTCTATTTTTTTTGACGGGAAGAGGAAATATTAAAAAATATATGGATGTTACTATGAAACTTCCCAATAATCTAAAAGCTTGTTCTGACGATGAACATCAAGAATGGCTTGATGATAGGAAACATGTTATTGAAAAAATAATAGAAAAGGGTTTTTACGAAAATGAATTTTGGATTAATTCGGCAATTCCAATTGAGTGGAATGCGGGAGGCTTTTTTAATATTCAGGACGGAATTCATAGATATTTTGTAGCAGATATGTTGTCAATGAGAAAGATACCTGCCCAGATAAAAAAAGAGGACTACGATATTTGGTTAAATAAAAAAGCATTACACAAATGTTTGAAATATGTTCAAAATATTAAAGTGTTACCAACACCTGTTTCTCATCCATATTTTTTAGATTGTGATGTCGAAAGTGAATTACTTGGAAAAACAGTGTTAAAATATATCCAAGAAAAGGTTGCAAGTATTTGGAATAACCAAATAAAAATATTGGATACTAATCCTCAAATAGGATATTATACACAGCATTTTGTGCGAATGGGTGGAAATGTGACGGCAATTATGGATGTAAGCGATAAATACTATGATGTGTTTTGCAGCTTAAATGAATTAGCATATCTAGAGGATAGAATAAGTATTTCTGGTTTTATAGATGCAAAGCATTATGACATTATATTATGCATGAAAAATTGGGATATGTTTGAAGACAAGGGACACTATAAAGAATGGTTGAAATTGATTAAGACATTAACACCACAATTAATGATTTGGGAGTCTGGGGTAGTGCCAGAGGAAGAAAAGAAAATAATTTTTCAATACACTCAGTTTTCGGAATATGAATTTTTGAGATATGTGTTAGAGGATAAAATAATTCGAGAGGTTGGGATATTTAAATAAAGTAATGTTTAAAGATAATGATTTAATAAAAGCTAATTTGAACATACAAAGGGATATTTCTACAATAGAGAATATTATGGAGGGGGAATTTCTTTTTGGGGCGATTGGCGGTTCTTTTGCCTTAGGATTACAAAATAGTGCTAGTGATATAGACTTTTTTGCACTATTTAATAATTGTAGTTTTGAGAAAGTTAAAAAAGTAGAAATAGATATACTTGGGATAAACAATGAAAAGTGTAAAATGGATTGTATAGGTATTAATTATCATAGGGTTTTAGATGAAATCCGTTGTTACGAAATGAAATGGAAAAGATATCCGACAAAATTGAACTATACTGAAAAAGAAAAGATAGAAAATGTTGGAAGGAAAGATATTGAAAGACCTGATTTTATTAGGAGCGCTTTTTATAGAATAATACTGGCCGATGAAGTTGTGGGAAAAAACAGGATGCAAGAAGAACTCAAGGGTAATTCGCTTAATATAAGAGGAGTAGATATAATAGATTATTATTTTTCTTGTTTATATGGAAATTATACGGAATATATTGTTGGAAGAAAGAAAGTATCATTAAGAAAATATTTATATTGCATACATCAAATTTTAATTTGTAAGTGGCTCATTAATAATAGGAGCAAGCCAAGGATGAATTTTGTTGAATTATTGAGAAATTTTGACATAGACGAATATATAGTAGACAAAATTATGCATTTATATAAGGAAAATCAAGAAAGTGTCTGCCATAAAGAAGGTTTAATGACAGAAAAAGATGAAATATTAAATGGCTATATCTCTGAAGAAATAGTAATTATCAGAGAAATGTTACAAAAAGGAAGCATAAATTATATATATACATTAGCATAAAAGTAATCTATAGAAGGAATGATTTATGAAAAAATATGTTTTATATGGAGCAGCAGCAATTGGAGAATTAGCAGAAAAGTCAATTACATCTGTAGGGGATAAAGTTATAGGATATTTAGACAGGAGAGCTTTTGAATTAACGGAATATAATGGTTTTCCAGTGTATGCGCCGGATGAAATACCTGTAGAAATTAGCTGTTGTGAAGTAATAGTTTTTATAGCTGTTAAAAATGTTTTTGAACATGAAAAAATTGCACGCAAATTGTATGACAGGGGTTATAAAATAGTTGTATATAAACCTTATAAGACATTAATTGGAGCAGGAACAGAAGAGGAGCGAAAACTAGCGGAAATATATGATAATATATTTGCCGGTAAAGAGGTAGACGAGGAGGAAGTAATATATTATGGTTCTAACAAAATTAATAATGAATTATTTGATTATGCAAAAATAAGTGAAAAAAATGAAAGGATTACTGCGTACATACCTATAGAATTTATTTATACAAATAATTATAATGCGGGTGGAATGCAGAAATGGGGTAATATACCGATAGCCGCATTGTTTACCCATATAAATTTTTTTAAGAGTTTAGATGGCGATCCATTGGTTGAACCAGAAGATTATCTAGAGGAGTATTGCGTGTATACGGCTATACTACAAGGAAAAATTAAAGTTACAGATGCATGGAAAGCGAATGTGATAGAAAACAGAACGCAAATCTATGAGCAGATGAGAGATGCTCAAGATTTAGATCCGCTTTTTTTTATAAGAAATGCAGCAATGGCAACTTGGAATCAAGAGAAGGGATATTTTAATCTCACAAGTGGAAAACACAGGTGCACTTTTTTAGCTGCGCGAGGTGCAAAATATATTCCCCTTAATATAAGTAAAAATGACTATAAAATATTTTCTAGAAAAAGTAGAATAGAAGAATTGATTAAAAATATTAACGTGTCAAAAATAAATTGTATAATACCAAATCCCTTTTTTTATAGAAACATTTATGTTGAGGATAGAGGGGCACATGATTTTTTTATGGAGATTACAAGGGAATATGCGCATGAGAGTTATAGAGAGCATGGAAAAGTAGATTTCTCAAAATATGTATTATTTGATATGTCTAATGACTATGGGTATACAGCTCGATATTTCACAAGGATGGGAATGAAAGTATATAGAAATAGACAAGAAACTGGGAGTGCGGAGAAAAAATTGAATTCGCTGTTTGATCAAAAGATAGAATATTCTGAAATACAATATGTATGTCCACAAATACTTGTCACTGACTTGTGTAGTCTTGACAATATGGAACTGTATGATTTTAGAAATATAGATGAAATAATATTACGAGGAGTAGAACAAGGAGAGGTTAACAGAATAAAGAAAAAGTATAATATTTTTGATATCAAATTAATTAATCAAAGGACTGTAGGACTTAAAAAAATAGGAAATTATAGGCTAAAGAGATTTTTCAGAAGAGGATGAAAGAAAAATGAACCAATGGGATACAGAACGGTTAAGAAAAGAACTATTAGAAAGGACACATTTACCTTTAGAAGTGCCCCCCAAATTATATATATGGGGAACGGGACTATTAGCGCAGTATGCTATAGAACGATTTCAGGAAGTGGGAATTTGCATAAGGGGAATCTTATCAAGTCCTGGTTATTATAAAGATAGTAGATTAAAGGGGATTCCAGTGGTTCCATTAGAAAATGTAGATAAGTCAGAGCTTATTGTTCTTTGTAGTATATCGTATCCAGCAATAACTGATTATCTCATAGCTAATGGTTATTGCAATTTCTTTTATTATGAAGTATTCCCTTTCTTATACAAGACAATTCCAGCGTACTACATGTGGGGAGATAACTTATGGGAAAAAATGGGAAAAGCTCATAAAGAACTTAGTCATTTATCACAAATGTTAAGGCACGATAGCCTGTCTTTACTTGTATTGAATTGTTTGCTTTTATATAGAAAAACGTTAGATGATAAACACTTGAATCAAGCTTTTGATATATCTCTTCAAAGAGGGACACAGTATTTTGATAGTGAAATTCTAAAATTCGGTGAGAATGAAGTTTTTGTGGATTGCGGTGCATCAATAGGATACATTTCAGAGGAATTTATTAGATTGGTGCATAATAAATATAAGAAAATATACTTATTTGAAGCTGATCCTTATATATCAAATGAGTCAAGAAAAATATTAGAAAATTATCATGACATAGAGTATTGTCCCGTAGGCTTGGGAGAGAAAAATGAAATACTTCATTTTCATAAAGGAACCATGGCTACATATGGAACTATAGCAAATGATGGAGAACAAGAAGTGCAAGTTGTTAGAATGGATGATTACTTGATAGGTGTATGCCCAACCATGATTACAATGGATATAGAGGGAAGTGAGATGGAGGCATTAAAAGGGGCAGAAAAAATTATAAAAAGGTATCGCCCCCAAATGGGAATATCTGTATATCACAAATATGATGACTTGTACCGGATTCCTCTATGGCTAGAAAGCTTGAAGCTAAATTATAAATTCTACTTAAGGCATTATAGCAGAGCCTATTGTGACACGGTTCTTATATGTATACCGCAATAAAAGAAGGGAAATATTCCACATGAAAAGTTATGAAAAGAAAATAATTAGCAACAGAAAGATTATCTTGTGGGGAGCATCTATGTATGGAGAAATTGCGTACAAAGTGCTTACAGAGATATATGATGTGCCGGTATTTTCAATTATAGACAACCGCTATCGCAAAGTAGATTGGACAGATAAAACAATTATTCGTTCATATGAACTTGAGGAAATATGTGACGCAGACATATTGATTTGTGCAGCAAGTTCTTTCAAGAATGTTTTGGAGGAGTTACAAAAGTATTATGCAAACAATAATGAAGTTTATGATATATGTGAGTTGCTGAAAGAATATGAAATTGTGTATCGAATGAATAAAAATAACATATTAAATTCATATTTGTATGGAGACATAGATTTAGAGGAAATAATAGAGCGCTATAAATATTATGCTGGTAAGGGAAACGGCTATGAAAAGAAAATATATTTACCATATTGCGTTTTGTGCATAACAACTAGATGCACATTGAAATGTAAAGATTGTGCCGCATTTATTACAAAAAACAAAGACAAAAAGGATTATTCTTTAAGATATGTTAGGGAAAATTTTGGGAGAATATTAGATGCAATTGATGGTATTACAGAGCTAGAATTGATGGGCGGAGAACCTTTTTTATGTAAGGAGTTTAATGAAATTCTTTCTTGGTGTATTCAGCAGAAAAAAATACGAGCAATAAAAATAGTAACGAATGGAACGTTACTTCCTAGTGTAGAAACATGGTCGTTATTAAAAAACATTAAGGTAAAATTGGTTATAGATGATTATGGAAAATATTCTGTAAAATTGGAACGACTTATAGAAAAAGCAAAAGAAGAGGGCGTTTTGTGTGTAAGACAAAATTTGCAATCATGGTTTCAAATTTTGCCTATAGAAGAAAAGAATTTTTCAGATGAAAAACTAGATTGTATATTTGAAAAATGTGTTTTTGGAACTTGTATAGGAATGACCAATGGCAGATTGTATCGCTGTAATGTAGCTGGACAAATGAATTTGGTAGGGCTTTTGCCAGATGATGAGAGTGATTATATTCAAATAAAAGATAGAGAGTGGTCTAAGGGGGACTTACGAGAAGAAATATCTAATTTTTTGAAGTTGAGGCACATAAAAGCTTGCAACTATTGTAGTTTGTTTAAAAATGTAGAAATACCTGTGGCAGAGCAACTGAGATAATATGAAAAATAGGAAGATATTAATTACTGGAGCTAGTGGTTTTATAGGTAAAAATTTAACAGAGCAACTTTCTAAGGAGTATTTGATTTTCGCACCAACTACATATGAATTAAATTTGTTGAATCAGTTTGAAGTTGAAAAATATTTAAATGATTACAAAATTGATGTTATCATTCACTGTGCAAATTATAGAGGGAAAATTGGAGAGCCATATTCTGGATCAAAAGTATTAGAAACGGGTCTTAGAATGTATTCAAATTTGGAAAGATGCAGTCACTTATATGATAAAATGCTATATTTTGGGTCGGGTGCAGAGTATGATAGCAGACATTATCAACCTTTTATGAAAGAGGATTATTTTGGAAGACATATTCCACAAGATGGATATGGTTTTTACAAATATTTGATCTCTAAGCAATGCACGCAGAAGGATAATATCTATGATTTGCGATTGTTCGGTGTGTATGGTAAGTACGAAGATTGGACAAGGAGATTTATCTCAAACAATATATGCAGAGCACTAAAGGATAAGCCAATGACTTTATCCAGAAATGTGTATTTTGATTATATCTATATTGATGATTTGGTTGAGATTATGAAGTGGTTTATAGAAAATGAACCATTTCATAGACACTATAATGTTTGCCGGGGAAGTCATATTGATTTACTTTCTCTAGGAAATCTTATCAGAGAAGTTATGCAGATTGAACGTCCAATTAGTATAGCAGAAGAAGGATATAAGTTGGAGTATTCCGGAAATAATAAAAGACTTTTGAAAGAAATGGGAGATTATTCCTTCAGACCTTATAAAGAAACTATTGAAGAAATGGTTGTATACTATAAAAGCATTTTACAGGATATTGATAGTGAACTACTGTAGATATCGGAAGGGATGTAAAAGATATGAAATATAACAATTTTCATCATGAACTTGATCAGGAAGCTGCTATATGGAGTAAGACTGAAAATCAATACTACTTATGGGGAGCAGCCGGCAAGGGAACTACTTTCATTCGTAGATATCATAACAAGCTTTCCATTAAAGCTGTAGCGGATCGGGACAGCAATAAACAGGGTAAGAAATTATTGGGAGTACCCATAATATCACCAGAAGAACTTAATGAGTCTGATGGAAAAATTATTATCTGCACAGAAGCATATCAGGAAGTTTCAAAATATCTGCAGGAATTAGGACTTCGGGAAAATATAGATTACATCGATTATAAGAGATTTGCAACCATATATGATTGGTATGTAGAGGGAAAAGTGTATATCAATCGTGTAGACATTTCTGTTACGAATCGGTGTACCCTTAACTGTGAAGGGTGCAATATGCTTATGTCCTACTATTGTAATCCGCAGGATCGTAAATTAGATGAGATCAAGCGTGACTTGGATGCATTCTTCGAATGGGTGGATACCGTGGAGGATATGAATCTTTTGGGCGGGGAACCCTTACTGTATCCGGAACTGGTGGAGGTATTGCAATATATTCAGAACAACTACAGAGATAAAATAGTTGATATTTATATGTTTACCAATGGAATGTGCAATCTTTCGGAAGAATTATTGGATATTTCTCAGAAAATGGATGTTATCTATGATGTCAGTGACTATACTTATGGTTTGCCACAGCTAGAGCCTAGACTGGAAAAATTTCAGGAAACATTATCACAGCATCAAATTAGTTATGTTCGTAAAAAAATGGACTTTTGGTTAGATTTTGGTTTTGAAACGGCTGATCATTCAGGAGAATCAGAAGAGCAGAAAATAGCATTTTTCCATCGGTGTGGAGCACCTTTCAGGGGATTAAGGGACAGGAAATTTTATTTTTGCCATCTGGAGGCAAGTGCAATCGAATTAGGAGAATGGAAAGAACAGGAGGGTGATACATTCCTGTTGGAACCTTATGATGCCAATAAGAGGATAGAGTTGTTGGAATTTAATTTGGGGTACAGTAAAAGAGGATATCCATCTATTTGTATGAGATGTAAGGGATGCTGTAGCGAGACTAAGATAGCGGTGGCTGTTCAGAGGAAGAGAAATGGCAGATGAAAAAGGATATATTATCCATGCATTTCAGAGAAGTTTTCAGAGCAGAAAAAGCGAGAAGATATGTTTGTATGGAACGGGCAGACATACCTGGGAATTGCTGAATAATTTGAAAGAGTACAATATTATCGGTGTGGCTGACTTCTCATATGTGGGAAGTGAGCATAGTGTACTCAATGTTGCTGATGCGGCAAAAGCTGATTTCATTGTAATTATTGCAAGACCGATGCTTTTAAAAAAATTGTATACTAAAATCCGCCAAAGCATAACAAATATTCCTGTTTATACGATAGAAGGGGACGATTTAGATCAGGTTTTTGGCAGACAGAATCTGGGTGAATGTTTCGAAAAAATAAACAGCCTGGCAGTGTCCGAGCAAGATCGATACATATATAATCGCCTTTTGCACAAGTGTAAGGAATTTTTCAGGCAGGAAGATAAGAAACTTGTGATAACGGACATGTATGCTTTGATAAATACCTTTATGGCCCCCTTTATGGTAAATTTATTTTTCTGGGTAATACAGGAAGCAATAAAGAATGGGGGCGAATTGTTACTGTTCCAGGCAAGAGACGGATATATTTTTTATCAGCTGTATCAGGAAGAATTATCCCGCAACACAATGGCAGAACTTCCGGAAGCATGTTATTTTTATGCATCAAGACAGTCTGTGATAGCTGCAACAAGGGATCCGGAGGTGGGGGCAAATTATTGCCAATATCTGAAAACTTTTTCGCTGGATAACTATGAAAAAATCTGTCTTTATGATTTTGGCGCAAGGGGAACGGTGCAGTATCATTTACAGCAAATAATGCAGAGGGAACTGTTGGGGCTGTATTATATGAAATTGCCGCTGGATTTAGGAACGATAGACGTTACTTCCTATTGTCAGCGAGAGATGAACTTTTATGAAATAAGGACATTTGCGCAAGTGTTTTACCCATTGATGGAGGCACTTTTTGAAGCACCACATGGTTCGTTGAAGGGCTTTGATCATGAGGGTATTCCTGTATTAGAAGAGTATCATGGAGATGTAAACGTCAAAAAAGTTATCTTTACTGCAGTTATGGATTATTATAGAGAATATAGAAGCATTTGGGGAGAAGGAAAGGCTCCACTAGTGTCTGTACAGTTGCTTGACGCATGTATGGATTTGCTTAGAGAACCGCAGATTGTCTTTTCGGAAGAGGTGAAAAAGGCATTTGTTTTGCAGGATTCGTTCCAAAAAGAAACACTTAATTTTGCAGATGATATTTTGATTTGAGGCTGGGAGACTTAATAAAAGCAGGATATGACAGAAGAACAGGTTTTTTGCAATCAGTTTGAAAAAGAATGCAAATCACTCCGCTCGGAAAAGATAATGCTTTATGGATCCGGAGAAAAAACAGAAATTCTTTTGAAAAACGTCAGAGAATTTGATTTTCAAGGAATACTGGATCCCCAATTAGAGGGTGAGCATTTATATGGGGCAGAAGTGTTTCCTTTGCAGGCGGCAGCGGACAGAAACTGCATCATTATAATTGTGGCAAGGGATCATATTATTCCTATCATTTATGATCGTATTCATTTATTTTGTGAAGAAAATGGTATAAAAATATATGATTTTCATGGAAACAGGCTTCCACATAAGATGGCGGCAGATCATGATATGGAATATTGGAATGTGAACGAAGAAAGAATACGGGAAATACTTGAGCCATATCCAGTCGTGTCTTTTGATATTTTTGATACACTAGTACAGAGGACTACATTGACTTTAGAGGATATGTACCAGCTTATGGAAATGGAGGGAGTAGTTCCCAGGCAGTTTGCAGTATACCGGAGAAAGGCGGAAAGAGAGTGTACCGGTATCTGTAATATCAGTGATATTTATGATAAAATAGGACAGATTACCGGCTGGAAAAAAGATGCACTGGAAGAATATTGCAGAGCTGAGTTGAAAATGGAAAAACGAGTATTACAGCCTCGAAGAGAAATGATCCGGCTGTTGCAATGGGCAATAGCAAGTGGGAAAAAGGTGTATCTTGTCTCAGACATGTATTGGCCGTCGAAGGAAATTATTGAAATACTTCATGGTGTTGGAGTGAACGATTATCAGCAGATACTCATATCCTGCGAGGAACAAAAGAGTAAAAAGAACGGTGAATTATTTGAGAAACTGAAGAAACTGGCAAAAACAGACCAGATTATTCATGTTGGGGACAATCGTTATGATGATATCAGGATGGCTTATAGACAAGGGGTAAATGCAGTACAGATAATGAGTGCATATGAACTTCTGATGCTGTCTGATATGAAGGAATTATTGAACAGGGTAAGAACCCTACAGGATAGAGTTGTCTTGGGAATGATAATGACAAAACTGTTTGCCAATCCATTTTCTCTTCATGAGCACAAAGGATTGGTATATATAGAGGACAGAAATACCTTTGTATATTGTTTCCTATGTCCTATAATCCATAATAGAAGATTATGTATGGGAAAAAAGAATTTACGGGAGGTTTGTATAGAATTCGAAAGAGATCTAGAAAGATTATATGGAGTTGATATAGACAACGGTATTTCAGATAAATTCGAAAAGGCGTTACTTGATTGGATAAGAGGACATTTGGATAGAGTAACACTGGAGGATGTAGAATTAGTAAGGGCATTAAAATTAGACGTTTAAAGAAAAAGAGATGTTCTGGGAGAACGAAAGCGTTGCAAGGAGGCACATATGAAGGTAGTATTGTTAGCGGGTGGTATGGGAACCCGCATTTCTGAAGAGACGGGATATCGTCCCAAGCCGATGATCGAAATCGGTGGAATGCCTATTCTGTGGCATATCATGAAAGAATATTCCTATTATGGTTTTAATGAATTTATTATATGTGCCGGATATAAGCAGCATATTATCAAGGAGTGGTTTGCGGATTATTTTCTTCATACTTCGGATGTGACTTTTGATCTGACCAAGGGCAATGACATTATTATCCACGACAGACATACGGAACCCTGGAAGGTTACAGTGGTGGATACCGGATTGAAGACTTTAACCGGTGGCAGAATAAAGCGTGTCCAGAAATACATAGGCAATGAGCCTTTTATGATGACTTACGGTGATGGTGTCTGTGATGTTAATATTGCGGATATCGTAAAGTTTCATCAACAGCATGGAAAAATGGCAACTTTAACTTCGGTTAAAAAAGTACAGGAGAAAGGGATTCTGGATATCGGACTGGATAGCTCTGTGCGTGCATTCCGCGAAAAGAATGCATATGATGATTCTCCAATTAATGCAGGCTACATGGTGTTAGAGCCGGAGGTACTGGATTATATTGAAGGGGACGATACTGCTTTTGAGAGGGATGTGTTGGAAAAGCTGGCTGATAAAGGAGAATTGATGTCTTATCAGCATACCGGTTTCTGGCAGTGTATGGATAATCAGTGCGAGAAGAAAATATTGGAAGACTTGTGGAGCAGTGGACAGGCACCTTGGAAGGTATGGGAATAGAGTAGTATGAACGGGACAGGAATTTTTGAAGGAAAAACAGAAGAGCAGGCAAGGGAGCAGATTCTGGCACAGGTCAGAGAATATTGTGAGAGATTCCATCAGAAGAAGTCTTATGCACCAGGAGACAGGATCCCTTATGCCGGACGGGTCTATGACGCAGAGGAAATGGCGAATCTGGTGGATGCGTCGCTGGAATTCTGGCTGACCTCCGGCAGATACACGGAACAGTTTGAACTTGGACTGGCAAAATATCTGCAGGTGAAATATTGCTCAGCAGTCAATTCCGGATCCTCAGCGAATCTTCTTGCATTCATGGCACTGACTTCTCCTCTTTTGGGAGAACGCAGAGTATTGCCAGGGGATGAAGTGATCACGGTGGCTGCCGGATTTCCGACGACGGTGACTCCGATGTTACAGTATGGTGCAGTACCGGTATTCGTGGATGTGACGATTCCACAGTATAACATAGACACAGACAGGTTGGAAGAAGCATTTTCACTGAAGACAAAAGCAGTTATGATTGCACATACCTTAGGCAATCCGTTTGACTTGAAGAAGGTAAAAGAATTCTGTGACCGACATGATCTGTGGCTGGTAGAGGATAATTGTGATGCGCTTGGTAGCCGGTACTGTATGAATGGTGAATGGAGATTTACCGGAACTATCGGTGACATTGGAACTTCCAGCTTTTATCCCCCTCATCACATGACGATGGGAGAAGGTGGTGCTGTTTATACCAATAATGCTTTATTACATAAGATCATTTGTTCCCTTCGTGACTGGGGACGGGACTGTGTATGCTCTTCCGGACGGGATAATATGTGTGGACACCGGTTTGATGGGCAGTATGGAGAACTACCCATGGGCTACGATCATAAATATGTCTACTCCCATTTTGGTTATAATCTTAAAGTGACGGATATGCAGGCTGCTATAGGATGTGCACAACTACAGAAGCTGCCGGGATTTGTAGAGGCAAGACGTAGAAATTTTGCATATTTATCAGAACGATTACAGTGTGTGAGAGAGTATTTTATATTGCCGGAGGTCTGTGAGAATTCAGAGCCCAGTTGGTTTGGATTCATGATCACCTGTAGAGAAAGTGTGGATAAAAATAAGGTAGTACGGTATCTGGAAGAGAATGGAATCCAGACCCGTATGCTGTTTGCCGGAAACCTGACCAAACAGCCCTGTTTTGATGAAATGCGTAAAACCGGTGTTGGATATCGCATAGTCGGTGAACTTACGAATACGGATCATATTATGGAGAATACGTTTTGGATTGGTGTATATCCGGGTATGACAACAGAGATGTTAAATTATATGGTTGAAAAAATAACGGAGACAGTTTCCATGCCATGTGATTAACGCAAGTGGAAGAGAAGTATGAGAATAGACAGAGATTTTTATAAAAACAGGAAAATTCTTATCACGGGTCATACCGGGTTCAAGGGTACTTGGATGTGCCAGGTATTGTTGGAGCTTGGAGCAGAGGTAACCGGGTATGCGTTGCAGCCACCCACAGATCCCAGCCTGTTTTCCCTTACCGGAATGGCGGAGCAAATGCAATCGATCGAGGGAGACGTTAGGGATCTGGAGCATCTTCTTCGGGTATTTGAGGAGATGCAGCCGGAAATCGTGATTCATATGGCGGCACAGCCAATCGTACGGGAGAGTTATGCGAATCCGGTATATACTTATGATGTGAATGTCATGGGGACGGTGAATGTCCTGGAGTGTGTCCGCAGGACAGCTTCTGTACGATCCTTTGTGAATGTAACGACGGATAAAGTGTATAAAAATCGTGAATGGGAGTGGGGATATCGGGAGAATGAGGAATTGAATGGTTTTGATCCCTATTCTAACAGTAAATCCTGTTCCGAACTGGTTACATACAGTTATCGGAATTCTTTCTTTTCAGATGGGCGTGTGGCAATCTCTACAGCCAGAGCTGGAAATGTGATAGGCGGAGGTGATTTCGCAGCAGACAGAATCGTACCGGATTGTATGCGGGCGGTAATGCGAGAGAAGGAGATCGTACTTCGTAATCCGGCATCTACCAGACCTTATCAGCATGTGCTGGAGCCGGTGATGGCATATTTGCTGATCGCAGAGAAACAATACCGGGATGGAAAATACGCAGGATGTTATAATGTGGGACCGGAAGAAACCTCCTGTCTGACAACGGGAGAACTGGTTGCGATGTTCTGTCGGCAGTGGAAAGAGAGGACGGGTATCGAACCGGCCTATACGATTGCAGCCCAGGGAGGTCCTCATGAAGCGAATTTCCTGAAGCTGGATTGCTCCAGGATCAAGAGCAGATTAGGGTGGAGACCGGTCTGGAATGCAGAGAAGATGATGGAAGCTACAGTAGAGTGGATTGTGGCATATAACAGACAGGAGAATGTTCATGAAGTAATGAAGAAACAGATCTATGAATATTTATCCTATGTTCAGACAGGGACACCAAAGGGAAGAATGGATCTATGATGCAGAAAATACTGATTCTTACATCTCCGAATAATCAATATGCCAAAGACTTACAGAAAAGCCTCTCCCCCCGTTATGACATCCAAAGTCTGGAGATCGCTCATCGAAGAGAGTTTCCTCATGAGTTGTTGGGAACAGAGCACTTTGCTCTGATCATTACATTTGATCTGGTCGGTTTCGAGCAGACGACGCTGATGGATGGAATATTATATAATCTGGTCAGCAGTAAGTTTTTGAATTTTATGCTGCGGAAAAATCTTGCAAACGAAAAGTTTCTATCCAGACAGTTAAGTATCTCTATGTTCTTTTATTGCAGAGGTGTTTTTTGCAAGTACAAATTACCTTTAGGTATTTTTATTATACAAGAAACAGTGTGGAATAGAAAATAGAAAAAATGATTGCAAAACATAAGAATTTATAGTAAATTTTATTCAGAAACATTTTGTTAAAATCAATTTGAATAAAACTATTTTTAACAAAGACGGAGGTGATTCCTATATTTATCGGCAGAGAAAGAGAACTGGCATCGTTAAAGGAATTCTATGAAAAAGATGGAATTGGTATGACGGTGATATATGGCCGCAGGCGCATTGGAAAATCTACTCTTATTACGGAATTTGTTAAGGACAAGAAGACTATTTTTTATACAGCCACAAAAGTCGGAAAAAATAGAAATCTGGAACTGTTTTCAAAGCAGGTAGTTGATCTGCTTATGTCGGGGGTGGAGAGTATCAGCTTTCACACTACGGAGGCTGTTTTTGATTTTATAGATAAAAATATCGGAGACGAGAAGCTTGTGCTTGTTATAGATGAGCTGCCATATTGGGCGGAGAGAGATGAGGCACTCTTATCTATCTTGCAGAAATACATGGATACGGTTTGGAAGGATAAGAATCTTAAAGTGATTTTATGCGGCTCTGCGCTCAGCTTTATGGAAAGGAAGGTACTCAGTGAAAAGAGCCCCTTGTTTGGAAGACGTGATTCTCAGATCAAACTGGAAGCATTTAACTATCTGGATGCGGCAAAATTTGTCCCGGAGTATTCTAACGAGGATAAGGCAATATGTTATGGAATTACCGGTGGCGTTGCAAAGTATCTTTCGATGATCGATCCCCGGAAGAGTATTGATGAAAACATCATAAGACTGTTCTTTAGAACGGACGGGTATCTATATGATGAAACGAGGAATCTACTGACCCAGGAATTTTCGGATATAGCGGTTGTAAATAACATTGTTGAGCAGATCGCATCTGGTGAGAATACCCTGAATACAATTGCAGGAAAAATTGGGGAAAAAGAACAGACGATACTATATTCATTAGATAAACTGATAAATGTTGGACTGGTTGAAAAGAAGAAATGTATCACGGAGGAGAAGAACAAAAAGAAGACCCAGTATGTTTTAAAGGATTATATGTTCAAATTCTGGTATGAGTTTATTCCGAAAGCTACCAGTGTAATTGAAATGGGACAGGGAGAGATTTATTATGAAAAGGCAGTGAAGCCGGTACTACATTCTTTCATGGGTTCCGTGTTTGAAGAAATGTGCAGATATTATACGTTAATGAAGGGAATAACAGGCGAGTATGGCTGCTTTATTACTTCTGTAGGCACTTGGTGGGGCGTAGAGAATATTGCGGATAAGAATGGAAATATAAGAGCACAATCTGCGGATATAGATGTTGTTGCCTTGTCTGATATAGACAAGAGGGCTGTTATAGGAGAATGTAAATTCAAAAACGAAAAGATTGATAAGGGTATTTATGAAACTTTAATCAGAAGGGGAAGTCTTATTACCGCTAAATATAAGATTTCAAAATATATTTTCTTTTCCTTATCAGGATATACGGATTGGTTTGAAACATTGTCAGATGAGAACGTATTACTGCTCACACTGGATTCGCTTTATGAATAATTTTCCCTTGCATCTCCTCTGCAAATAGTATAAAATAAACCCAGTGTTGCAAACAAAATATTACAATAAAACGCACAACGGGGTGCATGCCGGGAGGCATGCGCCCTTTTTTGCATTAAGAGGGAATTTTCGCGTGTTGCGTAAACCGTGCGCCTGACACTCTACGCCGCAGGATTGATATCCGCCGTCGGCACCTTTGTCGGCTCCGCTGTTTTCCCATCCGTTTCCGGTGAAGTGGCCGCTGAATTCTCCGGGGAAGCTGCCGGGGTGGAGGTTGCTTCCGGCGTGGCACTGGGCTTTGCTTTTTCCAGTGAAGCCTTAACGGCTTCCAGCAGCACCAGGGAAGTATATCTGGTCTCCGCAGAATACGTCACCTGACTCAGATCCTGCGTCTCGCAGATCTGCTCACTCAGGGAATCCATGGTGGGCTCCAGCAGTGGATACATGGTGGTCAGGGTCTCATCGGGATCTGCCAGGCTTAAAGATGTGATGGCGTGGTCGTTTACGATGACCTCTACATTCACGGTCTCGCTGCCGAGGATCAGCTCCGTGGTGTAGATCCCCGGGATATATGTATTATCAGTACCGACAGGCCCGGAAGCATTATCCAGAACAGCATCGGTATCGGCAACGGCCCCGGTGGAGACATCCTCCGTCTGTGCGGATTGCGGGATGCGTCCGAGATCCGCCACATTGTCCGGCATAACGGTCTCGGCAGTACTGTCAGGGGAATCCGGTGTCCCGGAGGTATCCGCAGCTTTTCCGGGCAGCAATAACATTAACAGTAATATGACGAACAGCACTCCCAGCGCAGCGAAGATTCCGGTATACAGCAGCTCTTTTCTGCGAAGGACAACGATCTTTGTATTTGCACTCATTCTTAAGTCTCCTTGGAATGATGGGATGATCT
>OGYP01000487.1_pt1 | contig 19387 bp, 17 predicted proteins | sample 1576571 | NCBI WGS metagenome assembly OGYP01 (sample SAMEA3541559, study PRJEB24748) | human gut metagenome | biome: human gut; feature: human-associated habitat; material: faeces | place: China | collected 2012
CCCAAAAAGCCGCCGAAGATGCCAACAATGCGGCACTTTCCGCCGCCCAAAGTGCCGAGGATAACCGCAACACCGCACTGCACACGCTGGAGAAAGAGCAGGAAACCACGGAAAAACAGAACGCACTGGACCGCGCCGCTGCTGCTGTAACGGCCTCTGATGCCGAAACCCTGCAGGCCGAACTGGATGCCTTGCTTGCCGTGCAGCAGGCGGGCGGCACACTGACTGCCCCCAGTGATGGCACCCTTGTGTCGCTGGATCTCGTGGTTGGGCAGCCCTCCCCTGCCGTGGGCGGCCAGCTGGCTGCAGATGCCGATTTTACCGCCGAAATTCCTTTGGAAGAATCTCAAGCCAACCTTGTTTCAGTTGGCACTGTACTGCACCTGAGCCAGAGCCGCGCAAGCTGTGATGCCGCCGTGCAGAGCCTTTCGGCCCCGGATGAAAACGGCACCGTTACAGCAAAATGCACCTTGTCCAAAGGGGCATGGTGTGCCGGTGCTGCCAACGCATCGGCCACGGTGCAGGGTGAAAAGCGGCCCTGTGTGCTGCCGGCCAGCGCGGTACATAAAGATAATACCGGCTGCTATGTGCTGGCTATCGAACAAAAAGCCACAATCTTGGGTCAGCAGAATATCGTAGTATCGCTGCCTGTCACGGTGGTGGAAACGGGCGATACCACCGCCGCCGTCAGTGGTGCGCTGGACGCCGATACACAGGTCATTGTCAGCAGTACGCGGGCCGTGCAGGCCGGGGACCGGGTGAAGATCCATGATGCATCGTAAAAGAGGTTGGGCGGTTGCGGCAGTATTGCTGGTAGTTTTGCAGCTGCTTTTGCAGACCCGCGCAGCGCATATTGTACAGCAGAACCCAACCGTGACGGTGACCCTGTCTTCCCCGCTTACAGCCGGGCAGCTTGCCGCTGCACGGGAATGGGAAAAAAGTAATGCCAACACTCAAGCCGTTACTGCCAGCTTTTGGAGCGAGAAAGCAGCAGCGGTCTCGGCAGATTCTGACCGCACAGCGGAAGATGTGACCTGTATCGGCTTTGACGGTACAGCGCAGGACTGTCTGCCTGTGGAATATCTTCAGGGCACAGCACCCGGTGTCGTAGGACAGCAGTGCGCGATTTCTTCGACGCTGGCGTGGACACTGTTTGGCAGCTATGATATTATGGGCTTGACTGTTGCACTGGACCGTACCGAGTATTTCATTTCCGGCGTGTTTAAAAGTAAAAGCAAAACGCTTCTTTATCCGGCGCAAAGCGGCTTTACCCACGCGGCGCTGCGGGGTCTTTCGCCCGACACCCCCAAAACGGACGCCGAACAGTGGGCCGCAGCAACCGGTGCCGGAAAGATCACCGCCATCACTTACGGCCCCCAAAAGGCATGGCTGGCTCAAGCAGCGTGTGCCCTGCCTGCCCTGATTGTCGGACTGGCTTTGGTCGTGCTGTTGCTGCGCTTTATTTGTGCCCTGCCCGGTGTCTTGCACGGGGCAGCCCTGTTTGCTTTAGCACTGGCATTTGCGTGGGCGGTACCCCATTTTCTGCAAACCCTGCCCGGCTGGCTTATCCCCGGCCGCTGGAGTGATTTCAGCTTTTGGCCCACTTTATGGACGAAAATTATGGATACTTGCAATGGAAATATGAAGTAATTTAAAATTTGCAAGCAGAATAAGCCACAGATTGATGATGAAGAAACTTGCTTTCGATATATATTTCGCTGAGGATGTCTATAGAAATCGTTGGGAAAGTTGGACAAACTCTTTGGGATATTTTTGCATGAACATGACAATTAAATGCACAAGCATTTTTGGAATTGAACATAATGAACGGGTTTATATAGGAAAACAGCAAGATGCTAAAGCAAGGGTCATATACCGGGAATAGTGGTACTCTATTGCGTTTTATTTTACATTCTTTGACCACCATTTGACTACTACTGTGCAGACGCACCGTAAAACACCGAAAAGCCCGTTGTGACAACCACCAACAGGCGTTTTCTTGCTTTGGACGCAACTGTGCAGAACCAACAAAATTCACGCTTCAACGTTGGTCTGTACGGGCTTGTCGTAGTTCTCCGACAACTGCGACATCGCAGGTTTTAGGTTTGTTTTTGTTCGATACAGCGTGATTTGCGCTCGCAAAAACGCGGTGGTCAACGGTAGTCAGACCACGAATTGACCACTATTGGAAATTGACTACTTTATAAGATTGAAATACGCTTTAACGGCGTTTTTCATACATAAGCGTCTGTAGCTCAGCTGGATAGAGCACTGGCCTCCGACGCCAGGTGCCGGGGGTTCGAATCCCTTCAGGCGCACCAAAAGCCTGTGACATAAAGAATGTCACAGGCTTTTTTCTTTGATGCATCGCACAAAATCAGCAAAGTCGATGACCGATTTTCAAGGTGCGTTTTATAGAGATGTCCAACCGTTTTAAGGCGGTTGGACTTTTTTGTCGGGCGCTTTGGGGCGAGTTTTCCCTCCCCTGCCGCCCGATTTTGCAGTTTTTCAGCAAAAATTTCAACTTTTTTCTGCTGTTTTCAGAATGTTTTCAATTTCCCCGCAGCCCCCGTTGGCTGCGGGGATTTTTTGTTTTTCCCGGCAGTTTTCAGTTTGTTTTCAAGTTTTCCATCTTATACCTATTATAATAAGGAGGATTTCCACTATGAGCATCATTATCGGCATCGACCACGGCTACGCTCATATTTCCCCAGGTCTGGCGGAGCATCTCACAAATCCTGACCGCCCTGCCGGGACAGTTGGAGGCCGAAATACAATGGTTTCATAATCCGCTGACCAACCGCCCCGAGCTGCAAACATGGTGGGACAATATTTCCAATGAGGTATTTACACGGATCAGTGCATGGGTCAAAACGGATTTCCTTCCTACCGCGCAGAGCGTTTTTGGCGGGCTAGGAGGACAGGTAGCTGGATTTTTGGGTGTTTTGAAAAATCTGTTTCTTGGAATCCTGATTTCAATCTATCTGCTGGCCAGCCGCAGGCAGTTTACAATCCAAGCAAAGCTACTTCTCTGTGGTATTTCCCCCGGCGGTGGGCGGACATCATTGAGGACGAGGCCCGTTATGCGGACAAAATGTTCAACGGATTTCTGATGGGGAAGCTGTTAGATTCCGCCATCATCGGACTGATCTGCTTTGTTGGAACAAGCCTGCTGGGGTTCACATCGGCCCCGCTGATTAGCGTGGTGATGGGTGTGACCAATATTATACCGTTCTTTGGCCCTTTTATTGGAGCAATCCCCTGCGCCCTCCTGCTGCTGTTGGAGAACCCGATTCATTGTCTGATTTTCCTGGTGATCATCGTTATTTTACAACAAGTAGATGGAAATTTTATCGGCCCTAAGATCTTGGGGAATACCACGGGCCTCAGCAGCTTTTGGGTGCTGTTTTCTATCCTACTGTTCGGCGGACTTTGGGGTGTACTAGGAATGATCGTTGGCGTTCCTCTGTTCGCAGTCATTTACGATATTGTGCGCCAACTGACCCGCTACGGCCTACGGCGGCACAATCGGGATGATCTGCTGACCGTATATCCGCAAAACACAAAATAGGGAGGTTAGTGAGATGAACAAAATCATCCGGCGTATTTTTTCCATCGTTCCGGCAGTCCTGCTCCAGCTTCTATGGCTCTACATTCTCTTTGCATGGTTGGCCCCTTGGGCAGCGGTTATCAATTTACTCCTGTTTGTGCTGTCATTCCTATTTGTTTTGTATGCTACGAATGAGAGAGACGGCTAACAGACTCTTTTGCTGGTGTGTCAATCCAAAGCTGATAATGTCAGGCTTGTTCTCTCCCATTCTACAGCTTCAGCTTTGAGACGACAAAAGACATGACTGGCTACCGTGCCTTTCACCGCAATCCATCTATATTGTAGGAGGCTGATTCCATAACATTTTTTATTGTCACATTCAAATCATCAAGCGCAACATTGGCAAGTCCGCTGTAGCTGCCACTGTCTACCGAAGCGGTGAGAAGTTGACAAACGAGTAGGGCGGCATGGCCCACGACTACGCCCACAAGGGTAGCATCGTCCATACGAAAATCATGCTGCCCACCCATGCCTCATTAGAATTTCAAGACCGCTCCTCGCCCTGGAACTCCGTGGAGTAGATTGAAAAATCCAGCAATGCTCAGCTTGCACGTGAGATTGAAGTTGTCCTTTCCGTGGAGCTGTCCCCCGCATAGCAGTTGGCCCTTGTCCAATCATTCGTAAAAGACAATTTTATTGATGATGGAATGCAAGCCGATTTTGCCATCCATGGCAAAGGGACGGATAATCCTCACGTTCACATTCTACTGACGATCTAGCCCTTGAAGCCGGGCGGACGTTAGAGGCCGAAGTGTCGGAAGGTTTACAATCTGAACTGCCAGAGCAACCGTATCGTCAGTAAAAACTCAATGTGGATTGCCATTTCACAACTTATAATGCTAAGCCACAGCTGAAACATTTTTCTCCACCATTAAGGTTTAGGTTTTACAGACTACTAGTGTATCTTGACGGGGTGTTCTGTTGGTCATATAATTATTCTGTCAGTACGATTTTGTTGGCTAATGTAAGTGAGGTTGAACATGATTTTTGAGGAAATTATTTCGATTTGCAAGCGGATCGAATCCATCAGTTTTTATCCGATCTGCTGCTTCACTTCAAAGCAAATCATTTATCCTGATGAAAAAATAGCCAAGTCATCGGTCCTGATGTTCGACCTACCTTTTGCCCATTTGTTGCTCCTAACGGACGGTCTGATCCAAGATAGCGTGTTTCCTGACGTGTTCTATTTTGTTTGCCATTACGATAATGATTTGACCTGCATTATGGGGCCGTTCTCGGCCAAAGTTCCCCGCAAAGATATGCAGTCACGGTTTTGCTACCTCCATCATGTCCCTAGTGGGTTCTCGACTCCAATCCGAAAGGCAGGGACACAGCAGGTGAAAAATGCCGTGTCACTGATTACTGACCTTTTGCACGCATACGGGATTTATGAGCGGGACTCTGTTGCCGTTGCGGACAGAACAGTTCCCGTTTTATCAGGCGATGTGATTCAAGGGCAAGCAGATGAGCAACACCAAATTCTGAATGATATTCTCAGAATCGAAAGCGAGCAAATCCCAAGAGCCCCATATTATCTGGAAAAAGAACTCTTGGAGGCCCTAAAGCATGATGAACAGGAGATTTTTTGGCGTACATTACTGAGATTGAGCGAATATCAGGCAGGGCCATACGCAGAATCTTCCGCTAAATATTCTGAATATGGTATTGTTATGCTCGTATCTGCTATGACCCGCGCGGTTATTGATGGAGGTGTCCCATCCGAGGAAGCCTACCAAATCAGCGACCATATCTTATATGAACTGTCCGTTGCGACAGGTCCAAGGCAATACGACAAGATTTCCCAGAGAGCTTTTGCGCAGTTTTTGACACTGACCCATCGGTACCACGGCTCCCAAGGTGTTTCTCCGCATATCCGTCGCTGTCAGGCATACATCTCTCACCATCTGAACCAGGAGTTGTCGCCCGAAATCCTCGCGAGATATTTAGGGCTGAGCCGGGCCTACCTGCTTCATCTTTTCCCAGCCACAATTGGGAAGTCTTTAATGAAATACATCCAGGAGCAGCGATTGGACGCAGCAAAAAATATGCTTTTATATTCTGAACGCAGCATACAGCAGGTGGCGGATTATTTCCAATTTAAAAACCAAAGCCACTTTGCCAAACTGTTTCGGGAAAACTTTGGCATGACACCTACAGAATACCGCAGGCAATTCACCCCAAATACGCCATGAAAGGAACGGCTCTCCATCTGGTAAGCCGTTCCTTTCATGGTTCATGGTAATTCATATGCGATGGTTCGCTATGGCGGAGCGGGAGTTACCACGCCAGCTAAAGCAGATGATTGTCGTGTTGGCCAGGGCAAAAGTTGGTCGATCAAGGCAATGTGGAATCGGCCTATGGAGCCGAAGGCGACCACTTTTTTATCCAACCTTTCTTATCCAATTTTTTTGTGAATTTTTAAAAATGTATCACTTTTTGCTGAAAGTTAAAGGCAAAAAATTTTGTTATCCATGGCGGAAATGATGACCGTGGCCATGCCGCTCGTGTTTCCAGCTATGGACAGATTGCCTTTCAAACCGTTTTTTTATTAGCCTCCCCTTCGGGGAAGATGATCTTATTGACAAAGAAGAAGATAATCATGGAGATGCCGCCGTTAAGGACGGTGGTGCCGATGTTGTAGATGAAGTCGGGGACAAACAGTCCGGACACCGCTACCCAGATACAGTTGATGGAGTTAACGATGGAGTTGATGACGATAAACGCCGCTACATACCACGCAATCTGCTTGCCCAGATTCCCCTTGCTGCGGAAGACAAAATTCTTCTGGATGGGGAAGTTGATGATCTCACCGATCCCCATGGCAATCATGTAGGCAATGAAGTAGCCCAGGCCGCCGTGCTCGACATCATAGCCGAAGATGTTCCACTTGAAGGTTTCCCCAAACAGAGTGATGGGGATTCCCGGCCAGCCAAAATCCACATTGGACAGGCTGGTAAAAGCGGCGGGCAGGAACTGGAGGATGAAATACTTCATCACCGTAATCAGATTGCTGACAATGACAAACAGGCCGCCCTCCCGAATCCACTTGGCTGCTCCAGGGTGCTTCTTCGCAAAATTATTCCAGAATTTCATGATTTCTCCTCCTCTTTCAATCAATGGATGGCGTTTGCCGCCTTGCGCTTCCTGCCGGAGCGGAAGAAGCCGCCGACCACCGCGCCCAGGCCCTTAAAGAAATGGCCGTTACAGATGGTGAGGATGCCCTCGGCCATCTCCATGGTGCACATACCGCCCGCCATTTTGGCGATGCCCCGGAAGGGCATGTTGTAGATGAAGGTGATGTTCAGATCCGGCTCGCCCTTTCCGATGCTCTTGTTAAGCATATTGGACATAATCTTGTACACAAACCGAGCCAGCCCACTCTTAGAGTAGTACAGCTGGCAGATCGCATCGTTCATGTCCAGGGTGCCGCTCCAGTGGCCATCGGGGATGGGACGACCCAGCAGGGCTTCAAATTCCGCGTCGGAGATATTCTTGATATCTCCGCTGAAATACTTGGAGAACTTCTGCCTGTCATAGGGGGACTTGGCCCCGGTGCCCTGGACGCTCACGGTGCCGGACAGCTTGATGTCCGCCACGGAGGCACCGATCATCACGGTCCAATCGCCGCCCTCCACCTCAAATCGGTTGGTGTCCACGTTGAAGTAGCGGAACGCCTTGTCGTCCAGCTTGATGGTGACTTTTTTGGACTCGCCCGCTTTCAAGAATACCTTGGCGAAGCCCTTGAGCTCCTTGGCAGGCCGGAAAACGTCACCGTCCGGTTTGGACACGTACAGCTGGGCCACCTCGGCTCCGTCCATCTTTCCGGTGTTTTTGAGGGTGAAGGTTGCCTCCTTATCCGTGACGGTCAGGTCAGAATATTCAAACGTGGTATAGCTCAACCCAAACCCGAAGGGGAACAGGACGGGAACCTTAGCGGTCTCAAAGTAGCGGTAGCCCACGTACAGGCTCTCACGGTACTCGGCGGTGCGCTCCTTGGCGGGGAAGTAGGGGGCGGAGGACACGTCCTCGTATTTGACGGGGTAACTCTCCGCCAGCTTGCCGGAGGGGTTCACATCGCCCATGATTACCTTGAGGACGGAAGAGGCCCCCGCCTGGCCGCACAGGTAGCCGTGGACCAGGGCCTTGACCTTGGGCAGCCAGGGCATCTCCACGGCGGAGCCCGCGGACATGACGGCCACCACGTTGGGGTTCACCGCCGCCACGGCCTCGATCAGATCCACCTGGCTCTGGGGCAGCCTCATATGGGCCCGGTCCAGGCCCTCGGACTCGCTGATCTCGTCCAGGCCGATGTACAGCAGGACGGTATCCGCTTTTTTCGCCAGCTCCACGGCTTTCGCCTGCATCTCCGCATTGCCCTTGCCGGAGCGGGGGTAGCCCGGCTCAAAGCCCGCCACGTCCAGATTGAAGTTTCCGATGACGCACATGGTGTGGTCCAGCTTGGTGGGGTTGACCACTGAGGAACCAGCGCCCTGATAACGCGCCTTCTGGGCGAACTCGCCGATGACAGCTACTTTCGCGCCCTTTTTCAGCGGCAGGATGTCGTTTTCGTTCTTCAGAAGCACAATGGACTGCTCGGAGGCTTTCGCCGCCATGGCGTGGTGCTTCTCCATGTCGAAGGGCTTGCCCTCCAGGGACTTGATGGAGCCGGTGACAGACAAGATCACGTCCAGCAGCTCATCCACTCGCCGGTCCAGCAGCTCCTGGCTGATCTTACTGCTCTTGACAGCCTCCACCAGCTCCAGATCGGAGTCGCCGCCGGTGGTGGGCATCTCCAAGTGGGAGCCCGCCCGGACGCCCTCGGTGTGGTCGTTGGAGGCGCCCCAGTCGGACACCACGAAGCCGTCGAAGCCCCACTCGTCCCGCAGGATTTCCTGGAGCAAGTGCGGGTTCTCATTGGCGTAAACCCCGTTGATGCGGTTGTAGGAGGACATGATGGACTTGGCGTGGCCCTCCTTCACGGCGATCTCAAACCCAGTCAGGTAGATCTCCCGCAGGGTCCGCTCGTCCATGACGGAGTCCGACGCCATCCGGCGCAGCTCCTGGGAATTGGCGGCGAAATGCTTAGGGCAGGCGGACACGCCGTTCTTCTGGATACCGCGCACGTAGCTGGCTGCCATCTTGCCTGCCAAATAGGGGTCCTCGGAAAAATACTCGAAGTTGCGCCCGCAGAAGGGGGAGCGTTTGATGTTCAGCCCCGGCCCCAGCAGGGTTCCCACCCCCTGTGAAGCGGCTTCCGTGCCCAAATGTTCGCCGATTTCCTCGCCCAGGACCGGGTCCCAGCTGTTGGCAATGGTGGCGGCGGTGGGATAGCAGGTGGCGGGCATAGATCCGTTCAGGCCCAACTGATCCCCGGCCCCCTCCTGCTTGCGGATGCCGTGGGGTCCGTCGGACAGGGTCATGTTGGGCACGCCCAGCCGCTCGATGCTGCGTGTCTGCCAGAAGTCCTTGCCGGACATAAGATAGCATTTTTCTTCCAGGGTCATTTGCTTGACAATGTCCGCATGTTTCACAGCGAAACTCACTCCTTATATTCTCTGCAACCGGCCTCCCGTTTGGGAGGCCGGTTGCTATGTGCCTACGGGATTAAAATGTTATTATCGTTTGTCCTGTTCTTTTCTTGCATCTTGTATTGTTTGTAGTTAATGCCCAACACCAGAATAAACTGCACAATACCCCATACGATGGCTACGTAGATAACAAGTCGGACGAATCCATATTGGGAAGGGCAAAGAATATTGGCATTGTTGGTGGCTCCGCCAATATGTGCTATAAGCTATAAATTTGTTTTAGCTGCTTTGCTCTTTTTTAGAATTCTTTCCACCCAAGATCCAGCGGACAACCGTCAATACCATCAATGCGGCCACTTCAAATTCAATCACAGCAACAAATGTGCGCCAAGGCAGCATCTGTGCCGGAAGTACAGTTGCGTTTGCGTATGTATAAAGTACGTGCTTTGCCACATTCTGCATATAGAAAATATCCGAATCATTGTCCGATGACGGCTCAACCCGGAACATATTCAGCCACATATCACTTCCGGCGCGAATGCACCCGTCAACACTGGCTGTCATATAGTCTCCGGACGTCATATCCGATATGGACATTCCCTTAAATCCCCACTCGTTTCGCAGAATTTCGGTCATTAACGCTTTGCTGTATCCGACGTATTCATCTCCAATATAATTCATCGCTGTCATCACGCCGTTTGCATTGCCCTTCTTCACGCTGTCCTCAAACGGCCGCAGGTATATCTCTCTTGCCGACTGCTCGTTTAGATAGGTATGCAGCCCAGACCGTTGGCTCTCCTGGTCATTAAAGGCAAAGTGCTTGATATACACAATCAGTCCTTGGTCGGTCGCTCCCTTTGTTTCGGCAGCCCCAATTCCCCCGGATAAAACCGCATCCTCTGAATAATACTCATAGTTTCTACCGCTAAATTGGCTTCTATGGATATTCATAGCCGGCGCGTACCATCCGCTCACGCCCGCCGTGTGTGCCATATCTGCGATACATCTGCCATACGCATATGCGAGTTCATCGTTATAAGTCGAGGCAAGAAGCGCAGGGCTTGGGTAGGAAATACTGTCAACCGTTGGGTTGAACATACTGCTGATTCCCAAAGGACCGTCACTCTCCGAGGTCTGGGGCTTTCCCACGGAATCCACAGCATAAGTGCCATAAACGCCCGGAGCAACGATCTTTACAAGATCCTTGACCGACAACTGCGAGATCAGCTGTTCCCACTTCGGGTCATCATACGCCAGTCCAATCATGTCTGATAATTTTAAGTTTCCCTTCGCAGCATAATCCACACCTTTGGTCAGCGCTGGAATATTTTCATCATATGCCGCGTCATATGCTGTAAAATCATCATCAAACGTTGTATCTTTAACTTCCGGCACGACCGACCCCATGGCCTGTGCATAGTTTTCAAAGCCGTTTACACGAGACAGATAGATCCCTCTGGCGGCGCTGTCAAATCGATTGATGGCCACAACGGCATCGCTTTGGCGCTTGTCCGTTCCACTGAACACATGATCGTTTTGCAGGTGGACGGACACCTGTTCAATTGCGTTATGAGAATCATGCCTGATTGAGAACGCATAGTCGCCCCCGTCCAACCGATATGCACCTTTTGTCCCGTCCGCGTTTGCGAAGGTTGCGTCATACGATGCCAGCGCCTCCATGTTGATCTCAATTGTGAGTGTCTGGCTTTCTCCCGGCGCCAACTCCTTTGTCTTGGCATATCCCGCAAGAGAAACCGCAGCCTTTTCCACACCATGCTCCTTGTCGTAAGCTGTATAAGGGGCTGAAACGTATACCTCTACCACGTCTTTTCCGGCGCATTTCCCGGTGTTTGTAACTTTCACTTCCACGTTCAGTACATCAGTTGCTCCGACCACATCGTTCTGACGGATTCCTCCGACAATCTCCTGTGTGAATGTTGTGTAGCTCAAGCCGTATCCAAACGGGTACTGAACTACTTTTTCATAATTGCTGTAATCAAACGTTTCCCCCGTCCGAGTATTGGTTATAACCGCATTTTCCTCATATGCAGTTTCGTACCATTTGTACCCTACATAAATTCCTTCCACATAGTCCACATAGTACGAATCTGCGTTTTCTGCCTTTTGTTTGCCAAAATTCTCATTGGCAGGAGAGGAATCTGTATCATAAGCAATTGTATCTACCAACCGCCCAGATGGATTAACAGTGCCGTTCATGATCCGCCCCAAAGATTCAAAGCCATATGGCCCGGGAATTCCAGCGAAAATACAGGCGTCAACACTATATTTATCCAAATACCCCATTTCCATAACGTTGGCTCCGTTATAGACAACGATCACCCGGTCAAATGTTTCCACCGCAGTTCTCAACAGGGCGTCTTCTTCCGTAGACAGTTGCAGATAGCTTTTCCCGTCTGCCTGTTTGCCCAAGGTCAAATCTGTCTGCTCGCCGCCAGTCCTTCCGAACACGATGACTGCGATCCCGGAGTATTCTTTCAGTTTTTCAAACGATGCTGACCCTTTATAAGCAGACATCGGGGCCTCGTGGATTCCAAATGATGCCGTGTTAAACCCAATACTCGCTTCTTCCGCCTGTACCTGCTCATATACGCCTTCTTCAATCAGTGCCGGGTTGAGTTCAAAGCCTGCTCTTTCCAAGGATGCAGCAATGGACACTGCATCAGCGGCGCTGACGCTTCCCGAACCGGAGCCGGAATAGATTGGGTCATATGCACGGTATCCGAGAAGGTTAATCCTTCTGCTGGAAGAAATATCTATCGGGAGAGTGTTGCCTTCATTTTTTAACAGGACCATGCCCTCATCCGCGATTTGCATGAGCAGTTCCATTTGTTCTGTCTTATTGGTAAGCGGTACATAGCTTCCTCCCTCGGACTTTGTGACAAACGGCCCGATGATGCCATCCAATGTATAGAGCAAAACATCAAACACACCAAATATAAGCACAAAGATTACCATCAGTACGCTTCCAACCACTTTTCTCCATCTCTTTGTAACTTTTACGCCTCCCCTTGACCGATCTCTAATAAGTTTAAATATCTTCCACGCAGCCCAGAGTCCAAGCAGAATAGTCAAGGCAATGACCGATGTCCTGATAATTTGTGGTAAATTCATACAATTTTCCTCCTTAATGTTATATGTTGGCCTTTTACGAGGTTCAAATAGGAGATTCGACTGTTACGAAAAAGCCTGGATACAGCGCAACATTTGTACCGCGTTCTGAATCAATGTACTGCGATTCAGGCAGTAGCGGTGGGTGCTTCCCTTCAGGGCAGAATGGATGTCTGCGATGTCGGATGCCAGCCCCGGCATGATCAGGTTATTGCCAGCCTTGACACAGCCGGCCGCCGATGCTTCCGGGTGAATACTCTCCTTTTCCGCATTGATCTCAGCGGAAGTAACAAACCAATCTGTCATGACAATACCTTCAAATCCCCACTCATTCCGCAGAATATGTGTCAGAAGGTCCCTGCTGTTGCAGGCGTGTTCTCCGTTAATCAGGTTATAGGACGTCATAACAGAGGCAGGCTTTGCGGTCCGTACGCAAATTTCAAAGCCCCTCAGATAGATTTCCCGCATAGCCCGCTCGGAGACAATGCTGTTGCTGCGATAACGGTTAGTCTCCTGGTTGTTGCAGGCAAAGTGCTTGATGGTCACACCGCATCCGGGGCGCTTTTGCACCCCACTGGTCAATGCCGGCGGCAGTGGTTCCACTTACCCAGGGGTCTTCGGAATAATACTCGAAATTCCGCCCACACAGGAGGGATCTCTGGATATTCAGCGCAGGAGCCAGCCAAAGTAGGACACCAAACAGTTCCATCTCAGAACCCACGATATCGCCACAGGACTGGGCTAACGCGGGGTTGAAGGACTGCGCAATGGCGGTTCCAATGGGGATGGCGGTACAATACTGATAATAGGTATTGCACCTGTCCGTGATGTCCACAACGCCCATGGCCGTCCGCATCACGGCAATCTCCTCTGGCTGGAGGAACGCCGTCATCCCGCCACCGAGAGACATGGCAGCCGGCTTCGCCTGCTCACCCTCCAAAGTATAGACTGGGCAGATACGCACTCCGGCAGGGCCGTCCGCCAAAACGATGCTGGGAATGCCTTTCGATGCTATCAGGTTGCGAGTGGTTTCTCCCGCCGCACCCGCTACCTTTACAGATGCAGAGCCGATGATACTGCCAAGACCCACATTATCAGATGTACTGCCACAGGCCAGTCGGGCCAGTTCATCATCGGTGAGCGTGGACGCAAAAGATTCCACATCCACTTTATCTGTCAGCACATCGCTCCAAGTGAGATTTGCACTATCCCCGGAAGGGCAGACAGGCATTGGAGATGCCTGAGAATAATTCACAGTCTCTGCCTGCCAGGAAGTCAGATCTACCGTGACAGCAGGACAGTTCTTACTCTGCGTCAGAGCCTTTTCGTAGAGCTTCTTCCGCCGCGTCTGCATCTGATCAAGCTCAGGCAGGAGCGGAATAGCCTGCTGGAGCGGACAGGCTGTTTGAAGTTGGCGGGTGATAAAGGGTTGCGGAACTGTGATCTGTTTTCTGTGATACGCATTTTCACTTCTCCTTCTGTTTTGAATATAGGGTTTTACGATAAACAATATTATATATCCGAAGGAAAAAAATAATTGTTCTTATAGTGCTCTTATTGTTCTATAGATGAGAAAAATTACAACTAGCACATATAAACAGGCCAACATCTGGCAGTCCGCCAGATGTTGGCCTATAATTGTGTTCACATGAAACTCTACTACCTGCCCATGCGGTCTCAAAGCTGCTTGATGACCGGCATAACATAGTCAATCATTTCCTCCGGCGCTTCCCGCAAACCGGTCGCTACCCATTGTCGGGCAATCCCATCTAATACACATAGCTTCCCCACCCATCCATATTTTTGTGACATGTCACTTTCAGATGAGGTGTTTGGCATAAAGTTCTGCGGCATTTTAGTCTCAAGATATCTAGAAATAGCAAAGTTATTGACATAATTCACCATCGAAATATCTTCATGATAAATTGACACCTGATAGAAGTAGTTGAAAAGAAATTCCCGGAGTTTTCTATCGTCGGTGACATTGATCAATGGGAAAGTCTCAATATTCAATTTCTGAACCGCCTGATCAGTAATGCTATCTAATACATCGGGAATACATATGTTTACGATGAATACTTTGACGATGTGATCTGCCCGGAATACAAGGCACTGCATTATTCTACCACGAACCGTAATGGCTACCGCGAATACAAAAGCCGCTCTTATCTGTGTGCAGACTGCCCAACAAAAGCGATGTGTACACAAAATGCCAAATGCGAAAAAACCGTTACAGGGCATATCTGGCAGCGTTTTGTAGACATGGCTGAGGATATACGACACACACCTTTGTACAGGGATATCTACAAGCTAAGACAACAAAAAATTGAGCGTGTGTTTGCCGATGCAAAAGAAAAGCACGGTATGCGCTATACGCAATACAGAGGCTTGGCCCAGGTTACCAACTGGGTGAAGCTTAAATTTGCTGCCATGAATTTGAAGAAATTGGCTAATTGGAAATGGAAACGGAAAAATCCCTCTCCGGGGAAGAGGCGGAGAGAAATTTTCTACATGGATTTTCTTTCCGCGCTGATATTTTTTCCGTTTGAAATGAAAAAGTCCGTCTTGGCATGATGCCTAAACGGACTTTTTCTACAGGCTGGAGCTGTTGCACATGCGACAGCCTCTATTTTTGTACGAATAGGCGTAAAAATCAAACAGTATCAATGTCCAAAACAAAAGCATGTGCAACAAATTTTCTCGAAAATCAGAAATTTCCGATGGATTTGTGATGCACATGCTTTTTCGAATTGTTTGATTATACGTTTAATTTTGAAAATGACTGCTGCACTTTCGGCTAAAACGATGTGCAACAGCCCCTTTATTATAGCCCAATCACCTTTCCGAGCTTTTGCTGTGCCTCACGCTTGTTCTTGTCAAAGGCGTGGGCGTAAATATCCAGCGTTGTACTTGCCTGTGCGTGTCCTAACAGGCTAGCCACCGTGCGCACATCCACGCCCTGTGAAATCAGCAGGCTGGCATTGGTGTGCCGCAAGCTATGCACATTCAAATCCAGCGGCAAGTTGTTTGCTTTCAATATCAGCTTAAAGCGATAGGTAAATGTGCAGGGATTCATCGGCTTGCCGTTAGGCTGGTGGAATAAGTAGTCGTCCTCGGATACGGTTTCGTTCGCGGTTTGCGCCCTATCCCATTCGCATTCTTTCCGACATGCTTTGAGCAGTTGGCACATCTCCTTGCTCAAATATACCAGTCTATCTCCACTGCTGGTCTTGGGATCCTTAGTGATTGATTCTTGGTGGCTAAGTTTGATTACACCCCGCTGTACATGGATTGTACGCTTGCGCCAGTTGATATCGCTCCACCTCAACCCACAGGCTTCACCCCTGCGCAAGCCAGTGGCAAGCACTAATTTGAAATAGGTTTCATATTTCATGCTCTGTCCCTCGAATGCTGTAATCAGTTTCTTTACGGTTTCTTCGTCAGCTACGGGACGTTCTTTTTTCTTCCCTTTCGGCTTATAGCACCGCCATGCGGGATTGTGGGTCAAATAACCTTCGTCCACAGCCGCCGACAGGATACTCCACAGCGTGTTGTTGTAAGCCTTCGACCGACTTCTCGGATAGATTTCCTCTGCCGTCCAAACGCGGGCTGTGCCGCATTTCTTCATAAAAATCACGGATAACCTCTTTACGCAAATCGGTCAATTTGTAGTTGCCCAGTGCTGGCAAGATTCTGCGAATATCCTGTTCGTCGCGTCGAAATGTGGAGTCAGCCAGCTTCTTCGGTCCAACATCGGTCACCCAATGCTCAATGTACTTTGCCAGCGTAATGCTGCGGTTAATGGGTTCCGGTGTATGCTGTACCTCTCGTTCAAATAGAATTGCCTGCTCCTTTACCCACTTCTCGGCTTGTTTCGGAGTATACTCTTTGGGTGGCTTGACCGTTTTCTGCACGGATTTCAGCCTGTTGCCCTCATAATCATACCCACGAGATACCACAATTAAGTAGCTGTTACTGCCGCGTTTTCTGATAGATGCCATTTTCAGCACTCCTTCGTATGTTTTATTGACCTGCGGTACTACAAAGCATACCGACAACTGCGACAGAAAGCTATCACCACACCCAACAATCTTTCGCCCATAATTCTACCTATTACTGACAAAAACGGCACCGCCATCTCTGACGGTGCCGCCTGTTATTTAACCTGCTTTCTTGGCTTTTCTATTCTTATTTTTCATAAATGCAACATAGCACGGATTTTGGTTGTTCAGCAGATCTTGCATCAGGTTTGCCGCCTGGCGCTTCGCCACGTCCTGCGGGTGGCAGTAGGTGCGTTCCAAGAATGCCGTATCCGCATGACCCAGCAGGGATGCTGCCACCTGTTTGCTGGTGCCTTCCTGCAGCAGATAGGTTGCGTAGAAATGCCGTAGCGTATGCAGATGGTATTCCTCTGGCAACCCGCACTTTTTATACAGCTTGCGCAGATGCCGTGTAAAAGTATCCGGGTGCGGTACATGACCATCGGGGTCTGTAAAAATCGGCTGCTCTCTATCTGGAACACCGCTATGCAGCATCTGCTGCTGTCGCAGCGCCATCAGAAGCTCCCATATCCCCATGGGAATCGTTACGATCCGTTCCCGATGACTCTTGGTGTCGCTCTCAACAATCTGCCCGGATGCGCAGCTGCGGGAACGGCGGACGGTCAGTTCACAAGCACCGGTTATGTCCCGCCATTGCAGGGCGCACAGTTCACCGCGCCGCAGACCGGTTGTGATGGCCAGCGTGTAGTACGCCCGATACAGAATCGGTTCGTTCTGAATCGCCCGCATCAGTTTACCCATTTCATACTTCTGCGGAATATGCTGCACCTCCTTCTCAAAATGCTTTTTCCGAACGCGGTGCGCCGGATTAAACGGAATAATGTCATTTTTCTTGGCATCCTCCAGTACCGAGGAAACCGTCTCAAGGTACTTCTGCACCGTTGTTTCCTTGATGCAGTTTCCACCACGTCCCGGGCGCTTGCGCAGTTCCTCGCACATTTCTTCAAGCGTCATGGGCAACAGTTTTGCAAGTGGAATACCGCCAATCAGCGGGTAAACAATATCCAAATTGCGTTTGTACCCTGCGTAGGTGGTAGCCTTAAAGAACGGCTGCTGCCGCTTCAGCCAGTTTTCGGCGTACTGTTCAAAGTGGGTCTGGTCGCTTTCCTCGACACCATACTTGAACTTTTTCTCGATGCGCTCGGCCTCCGCCATGACATATTGCTGGATACCACGCTTAGGTACAGATGACGGCACGGTGATAGTCTGCGCTTTCATTCGCTTCTGACCATTGACCTTATAGCCGTTGCAGACAGTGATTTTGAATTTTCGTTCGGATTTTTTCTTAATGTAAGCCATTGTACCTCCTTGTCAGCGCTGCCGAGAACTGTTTCGGCGGCGGTTATGATTTGTATGGTGTTCTTGATTCTCGCGGTCTATGCGGTTAGATTCGTGTGTTCTTTGGATGTGCTTGATGGCTCCCTCCGCAATTTTATCCTCTTTGCGGAGTTTGGCAATCTCACAGGTCAACGCCATGCGTTGGTCTGCCAATTCCGGCGGGGCATCCTTTCGGCGCATCTGCTTAACGATTTCCGCCCGCTGCGCGGCAAGGGTTTCCATCTGCTGGGACAAACTCTTGCGGTAGTCTACAATTGCCTGTAAAGATGGGAACTTGTGGTCGTGAACAAAGGCGTGTTCTGCAAGCACCTTGTCTATGTTTTTCCAGATGCGTTCCAGTTCCGGGCGATTGATGCGTGGCTGCTGCTTCTTGGGCAGGATACCCAGCTGATAACAGTAGTACAGATATAAGCGGTACATCTGAGATTCACCAAAGAACACATCAAGGAAAATTTCTAGAATCCCTTTTCCCGCATAGCTATCCTTGGGGCGATACCGTTTCGGCGTATATTGCCGGGGTGGGTGTTTCAACTCATACAGCCTTGACCCATACAGCAGATAGTTTCCCCGCAGTCTGTCATCTATGGCCGCAAGATCATATTCTTCTCCCAGCCGATAAAGCCGCACGGCTCGACCACCATCCCGTGCCCGAATCGTTGCATACTTTCGATTGGGGTCACTGCCGAAAATATACCCTTGCCGATACAACTCCCTGCGGAAGTCCTCGGCAGTGCTGGCATCCTCACAGGCTTGGTCGATGGCTTCCCGCATCCGGGCGTACCGCGCCGGTTCCTTGGTCTTGGGCTGCTCCACCACCGACAAGCCGTACTCCCGGCACAGCTTGTCAGATGCCGCCCGGAACTCGGCATACTGGCTGCGGCGTTGCTCATATTTCTTGCCGTCCACATAGGACACGGAATTTATCACAAAATGATTATGTAAGTTATCCGTATTCATGTGGGTGGCCACCAGCACCTGAAACCTCTTGCCCCAGACCTTGCGAGCCAGTGCCACGCCGATCTCATGGCATTGCTCCGGGGTAACCTCTCCCTCGCGGAAACTTTGGTAGGCATGGAGCGCCACCACGCCGTCTGTTTTACCAAAGCGGTCCTGTACAGCCCGCATATCCTCCCACGCATGGTCGGTGCGGCAGTGTATGCCGGTGACGAGCCTCGCCTGCTCGTCCAACTGGGTTTTGGCGTCATTTTCGGCATAGTGCAGGGCTTTGGCGAGCGCATCATATTCGGTCTTATCCGGGTTGGCCGCATAGTCAAGGACGCGCTGCAGGCTGTCCCTGATGGTCCAGATTTTAGTGACTGCCAATGAGTAAGTCCCTCACACAGTCGGTTTGTAGATGAATAGCCACGCCTGCTTGGGGCGTACAACCATCTGCAATTTCATCAATCTTGTCCAGCACAGTAAATACCTCCGTGGGTGGATGCCCACCCGGTTCATAGTTCAGCGCCCGCTGACGCAGGTATTCCGAAAGCGACAGCCCGCATTTCTTTGCCAACATCGTCACCCTTTTCTTTTCCGCAGTGCTGACGCGGACATTGATTCCGACACCGCGCTTTCTCATGCGATCGCAGCCTCACAGGGGTTCGGGGCTGGCCCCGTAGGATTGGCAGAGGGTTGCCCGGTGGCAACACCTTGCCCATGCTTGCTCCCCTCAAGCGCTCCGAGTGACGATGGTGACGATGGTGACGGTCTTTCTGGGATAC
>OGYP01000488.1_pt1 | contig 19294 bp, 16 predicted proteins | sample 1576571 | NCBI WGS metagenome assembly OGYP01 (sample SAMEA3541559, study PRJEB24748) | human gut metagenome | biome: human gut; feature: human-associated habitat; material: faeces | place: China | collected 2012
CTTGCCGAGGACGAGGTGTAGGCCAGCTGATTGGTGCTGGATTAATGGAACAACATCAGATTATCAATCATTTGGAATGGCTGATTCGTTCCCATCAATACGATGAAAGGTTTGATGACGCTTGTTATGCTTGGCAAAATGATTTGGAGTTTACGTACAGTTACACTACAAAATCTAACTACTCTACAGTATTTGATATTGAAAAGCCCCATAGGTTAGGATAGTTATCAGTTCCAGAAAATGAAATTATTATGGTGAACTAAAAGGAAAGAACCTCTGTAAAAGAGCTGAGAGAGCATAATGTGCAGCCTTTGTGAACTGGTATCGCCATGATAGTGTGTCCACTTACACATTGACCTTCTCCTGAAAAGATTAGATGTCTTTTCATAATAAAGAAATTGTGTGATAATATGTAGTATGATAACAATGTGTATTGAGGTGCCGCTATGAAAAAACAACCAGCAAATCAATGATAATCTAAAAAATAGAAGTCGGTATTGCTGAAATAGTCTATTAAAACAGCCTGTTGACGCTAAATCCCAGCAAAACCCAACTTTCCTAAAATCTTCATAAACCCTTATAATCATGCGAAAAATTGAGGTTTACTTAAATTGATCATTTTGGCGAAATGCTTCGAATTGCGCAGGAGCAATTGGACAGCAAAAACTTTTACGCATTTAATCCGGAGTTTGATGTAAACCGAAAAAACAGACAGAAATAAATATAGGAAAACGGTAATGCAGATGCTGTAAGTACAGCATCTGCATTATTTTTGGCGTCGTAAAGGCAAGAAAAACCCCAGTTCAACGGGTGGTTTTGATTTTCCAGTGCGCAGATTTCGTATCAAATCAATGTCATCAATCAATCGTTTTATAGCCAGATTGACCAGCAGATCCATGGACACCGAATACTCTGTAGAGAGAGTATGTAACTTGTCAAACAGCATGGGTTCTTCCAGTTGGACTATAACGTGTTCCTGTGGATGGATTTTTAGTTGTACGTGTTTTGATTTCATGTTTAAAACCTCCAGATAGAAATATTAAGAAACATCAGTCTCATTAGTGGGACATGAGTTTCTTTCAAAGAAAGAATATATCATTGGAAGTTTGGGTGATACGGTATTGATCAGAATGTATCATAGAAGTAAATTTAAGATAGAAAAGAGAATGGTTCTATATGAATCTCCTGATCAAGTAATTAATAGTATTGCTGATTATTTTGGGGAACAGAAGGTTTTTCTTCTTAAGAAAGCAACAAAGAAAGAGATACACCTAAAATGGTGTATCTCTTTCTTTGTAGTTGATGTTTCTGTAATGATTTATTAGCCTATGTGGAGTTGATTCTAAACGGTAACTTAGAATTAGCTCTGGCTATAACCTGGAAATATCTGTTGGATTAATGACTTCGAATTTGTAAAAAGTGACCTTCAAAATATGAGACTTTGATGTTTTTTGCTTTCTAAACAATGTTGATATGAAGTTGAGTTCTTTACGAAAATATGATAAAATAAATTTAATTAATTATTGTCTTGAAGATACTAAAATGACAATTTACTATAATTTTTTATTTAATCTGATGAATGATAAAAAGATGAGTAGTGTGCAGATAAAAGAGAATGACGGCTTTAGTGTAAATATTATCACCAACCTAAAGTGCGGAATGAGTATGTTTCTGTCAAGAGTATTGACTGTATTCTTGTGTGTAGAGAGGACGATATGGAGGATAACATTGATACTCAGTTTAAATGTCACAATTACGTTAGAAACAATGATTATAAAATTTTCATGACACTCGTTGGGAAGTATTTCTCTAACGTGGTTTCCGCCTACTATAAGTAAGATAAAAACTTTTTATATAAATCTTATTTGATCGAACATAATATGGCAAATTATGAATGTAGGGAGAACGGTGTGTTATAAAGGCTTTGGAGACAATTGATAGATTAATTTTTGTATATTTAGCATATACTATGAGAAATGAGGTATGTAAGGTGATAATTATGTCCAGAGCTATTGATAATCGTATCAATAGTATAAATTTATATCTTGAAATCTCTTTTCAAGAATATCTTTCTTTTGCGCGTGATATTATTCATAATAATGATTTACAACGAAAACGGATTAAAACATCTAAAACAGTATACTCTCTGCTTAAAGACGATCTTAAACAAGGATGTATTATGCCACCGTTAGTTTTAGCTATTGCACAAAATGATTTCATTGATCCTCAAAATATTAAAAGTGAGGATTTGCTTGAGTATATGAAGAAACATACAAACGAAGTTTTGATTTTGGATGGCCTACAACGCACATATACTTTGATTGATGCTGCTGCTGAAATTCAAGAGGAAAATCCTGAAAAATATGCAGATTTTCTCACTTATATGTTGCGCTTGGAAATCTATATTGGAATTAATAAGTTTGGTATTTTATATCGTATGTTGACTTTAAATACGGGGCAAACCCCTATGACTGCACGGCATCAATTAGAAATGCTATATAAAGACTTATTATATACTGATATAGGTGGAATTCGACTTGTAACAGATGTGATGGATAGCCCTGATCCGAGTAAATATGAGTTTGCATTTAAAAACGTTATCGATGGATTCAATTCATTTTTGAACCGAAACGAACTTCCGGTTGATAGAGAAGATATGTTGGAAAATATTAAAATGCTGGGAAATATGTCAATAGAGAAAGTGGATCATGATTTATTTATTGATTTTATAAATTGCTATGCAGATGTTTTTAAGTCACTGACAGAAGCATCAAAAAATACCACCTACACGCAAGAGGAAATTAAGGAAATGGGAATAACTAATACTCCTTTTGGATATTCAGCCTATAAAGTTTTCTCTACATCGCAAGCTTTAACTGGTTTTGGTTCAGCAATAGGGAAAATGAAAGATCTAGGAGTGATTAGATCTTTGGAGCAAGTTTCTCAAGAAGTATTAGATATATCAGGTGATGTTAATGATGAGTGGTTTGAAGAATTGCTCATAAAGCTTGACACAATCAAAAATACTGCTAAAAAAATTGGTAATGCACAAAGAATGTATTTTCACTACTTCTTTAGAGAACTTTTCAATCCGGAGACAGATTCTTATTTGGACTTAGCAGCAGCTGTAGAAACTGGATATCATAAATATTATAGCCAGCTGTAATTATAGAGGATTCGATATGCAACTAAAGTATAGAGATAGTGACTCCATTTTTTCTAAAGTATATTATGATAAAGATAAGAACAGATTTGAGATTACGTCATCAGTAGATAATAGCGAAATATATTATTATCCAACATTAAAACTTGACAATAGTTATGCTGTCGAGCATTTTTCTTATAAATTACTCTATAATAAGAGCAGTTGTGAAAATAGTATTTATCAAGTTTATGTTGGAGAAGATCGTATAGGTTGGATATTTCCAATTCAAGCGCTTCTATCCTCTAATCATGACTATGCAAATGATGAATATTTTCTGAAGTATGCATATGTCGCAACTTATTTGTTGCTTAGAGATATTAATCAAACCGACAAAATTGATTTCCCACAAGAATTTATGTTAAATGACTATATAGATGATGTAAAATGTATCCTTGTTCTAGATTATGAAAATATAGCGAGGATAAAAGACTTTAATATATCTGATTATACTGTTGGATTGTTCAAATATGGTTATCAATATAAAGACGTCGGAGATTTTAAATCTTCAGATATTAAAAGCAAGAATAAACTGAAAATATGTCCGCTTGCTAAAGAATTACGAGGAAATCCAAGCATAAATGACCTATTTGTAGAACAGTTTATGTTAGCATCCAATGCTGTAATTAAGTTTCATATCTGTTATCAAATTATTGAATTGTTAATTTCAAAAGTATTTGAACATAAATTTCGTTTAATTATTGACAAATTATCTGATAATCCAGAAGAACTTTTTGATCTACGAGAAGATTTGTCAAAAATTACTGCAGAAAAAGAACGAGTTAAGTGTTTATTTGAAGATTATACTAAATGTGAAACATGTGATAAAACAGATATCGGAATAGCGTGCAAGAATTTCTTAGACTTGAATGGAAAAAAAACATCAGATAACTTTTATTATAATTTGTACTCAGTAAGATGTATGCTAGTGCATAAACTATATGCAGTTAATCAAGAATCTCATAAATACTTAAATGATATAAATGATCATTTGTTAAACATAGTGATGGATATGTTGTTTTCCTTTCATTTTCCACAAGATAATTAAAATTCAGGATTTATTGAACTTGTCTGGGATGAAATTAGACAAAATGTTTGTAATATTTATAGTATATGGCGATACCGTGCTACTCCAAAACTAGATAAGTGCTACTCAAGATGGATGTATACAAGCAGGCTATGAGTGAGTTTGAGGACAAATGGCAGGCAACTCATCTGCTGAATCCGGAGATTATTAATCTCTATGCCAATAAACTAAACTTTGCGATTGAACGATGGGATATGGACTATGACCTGTCTGCTGCGAATATAAAACCAAACTTTATGCAGCGCAAAGCACTCAAAGAACTGAACCGATATCGTGCAGTGGGAACGAATCGTGCGCTTGTTGTTGCAGCGGCAGGCAGCGGAAAAACATACCTGGCTGCCTTTGATGCTTTGAATTTTAATCCTAAACGACTGCTCTATGTCGTACATGAGGGCTCTATCCTGAAAAAATCACTGGAAACCTTTCAGGATGTGTTTGGCAGTCAGGTTTCCTATGGTATTTATAGTGGTACTAGCAAAGAATCTGATGCTGATTTTGTTTTTGCAACCAATTTTACTATGTGTAAGACACTGGAGCTGTTTTCTAAAGATGAGTTTGATTATATCATTATCGATGAATGTCATCATGCTACAGCCGAAACTTACAAGAAGATTATCGCGTATTTTGAGCCGGAGTTTTTGTTGGGACTGACAGCCACCCCAGAGCGTATGGATAATCAGGATGTTTTTGAGTTGTTTGACCAGAATGTCCCCTACGAACTGCGGCTGCGGGATGCGATTATCAATGACTTGGTAGTACCTTTTAAATACTATGGAATTCGTGACTCGCTGGTAGACTACGGACTGACCGCAAAGGAAGAACGACGGCTGATTGCTCAGATGGCAAACGATAACCACTGTGAATTTATTTCAGAACAAATTGAAGCGCATCGGCCGCAAGGAAAACTCAAGGCACTGGCATTCTGTCGTAATGTGACCCATGCCCGGATGATGTCTGAGGTAATGGGGGAACGATACCATACAGCCTATCTAACAGGGCGTAATGATATTGGACAACGAATTCGTGCCTATAATGATTTACAGAGTGATAGTGCAGAGCTGGAAATCCTTTTTACGGTAGATATTCTCAATGAAGGTGTGGATATCCCTGGGGTCAATATGGTGCTGTTTTTGCGCCCTACCGAATCTTCGACCATCTTTATTCAGCAGTTAGGTCGTGGCTTGCGAAAGTACGATAATAAACCATACGTAACAGTATTGGATTTTATCGGCAACAGCTATAAGAGAAGTGTACAGATAGCCTTTGCACTGTCCTCTTTAGCAGAAAATTTTGTGTTGGAAAAGAGACTGATGGCTTCTCTTGTTCGGGATAATTTTACTGCTTTGGGGCTTTCCGATTATGGGGTAGAAATCCATATTGATGACCTGAGTAAGGAAGAAATTCTGGATTCCATTGAGAAGGAAAACTTCAATGCGATCAAGTACCTGAAACAGGATTACGATAATTTTAAGAAATACATCAATGCCGAATGTTATCCTAAGCACATGGACTATCTCAACAACGATTGTGCACCAGACTTGATTCGCTTTATGAGCATTAAGATTGGCGGCAAAAAGACGGGTTCCTATTATAATTTCCTTTCAGGGATTCATGAAGAAAATCTGCCTGTGTTTACTCAAGAACAGGTGGATTTTATTGGATATCTTTCCGGACTGCTTCCATTGGTGCGTCCTCATGAATTTGAGATTATACGCTGTTTGATGGATGGTATAAGCAGTATCGAAGGAATCGACAAGGAATTGGCACAAAGAATCCCTGGTTATCGCAGGGAAGAGCTGGATCATGCATTACGATATCTCGAAGTCGTAACAAAGGAAGGCCAGAAACGGTCCTTGTGTGTGAAGATGGATGATCAGCTGCGAGAGTATCTGGATGATCTGTTGTCCTATGGAATTACCCGATATTATGCAGATAACGGTGAAGAAACCGACTTTAAGTTGTGGCAAAACTATCGGATGGATCAGGTTCAGCTGAAATTGCTGAAAAATCCAGGTAATATCTTTTTGGGAACCTATTATTACGATGAATATGTCGTGATTTTTGCTTCCTTGAAAACAGATTTGCCAGAGGATGATAAGCTCAATTACAAGGATAAATTTTTGCAGGCAAACCTCTTCCAATGGGAATCTATGGCAAATTTACCTCAGAATCAGCTGGAAAAGCTGAAGCAAAGCCGGTTTGCCTACCTCTTTATCCGAAAGGTTGCAAATGAAAATGGAATAGTGTTGCCTTTTACCTATATAGGTAAAGGGACACTGCACAACTGCCGTAAAACACAAACGGGAAATGGTACCTACCTTTTTGGTGTGGCCATGGAACATGAACTACCGGATTATTTGCAGTATGACTTTGGGTTGACGAAGTAGTGTGAGCCAGGTGATGCTTAGAGAGGTAAATTACATCAAAATTCAATCCCTATAAAATCCCCGCAAACCCCTGTAATCATGCGGAAAATTGAGGTTTACTTAAATTGATCATTTTGGCGATACAAACCATATTGATCTAAGTAAAAAGCACTCCTTCCTGCTTTAAGCAGGAGGGAGTGCTTTCTATATATTATTTATGCGAAGATTTTACCTTCCCGATAACACTCGAAAATGTATTCCCGGGATTGGTAATAGAAATCTGTATTGTAGTTGGAGAGGGCATCGTTGATCCAGGAACTGTAAACTTCTATCAGGATGTCTACGAGTCTGTCAGTGTGATCACCGGCAATATCTTCAATCAATCGTTCGTATACCTCACCGATGGTCCAATAATCTGGGACAGTATAACGACAGGATGCTACGTTATCAAAAGAACCTTGCGGGATGTTGAGATTAACGATAAAGTCATCCGCAGTTTTTTCAATCGGCTCACAGTGGAATACATCCGCATAGCGATAGATGCGCTCGATTACCTTTTTCCCAAGAAACGAAACCAGCTCGGAACGCTTCAGCTTTCTCTCCCGTCCGATAAACTCAATCAGGCTGCAGGTATAAAATAAGGCACTGTTATTCTTCATCGCGAACCTCACTTCCTTTTACGAAAGATAGAGTGGCCAGAGCACGAGCAGTATGAAAGCTGATCTGGTGGGTTGGTTTTTTGAATTTTGCAAGCTCCCAAAAAGCTTCCCGACTGATTTTACCATCCACAAAGTTCTGTACATAGTTAAATATGGTATCGTCAGCCATAGGACCTTCTACAATATCATAGTCATGCGGATGTCCCAGACGACAGGAAACAATAAAATCCAGCCATTCCTCTGACATTTCGGGAAACTGCTTTACCCTTAGTGTATCATTGGGAGTGTAGAGATATTCATTCAGATAGCCGATGCCATCAAATCGTGTTGCCCAGCGGATCGCCTGTTGTGGGAGCAGGGTACAATAAAAGCCAAAATAAAAATCCTTATTGTATTTTTGAATCCGGATTTCAGGAGATTCAACTATCATTTTGCTTCCGTGGTATAAGAGCATATAAAAATCCCTCCTGTTGTCTTTATTGTATCGGGCAAATTATTTTCTGTCAAGGCAGATAGTTGTGTGGAGCGTTTTCGAGTAGAAAGAAGAAAAAGTCAGGGTATAAAACCCTGACTTTTTATATATTCCAGATAATCTGGATGCTGCCGTCTTCATTGATGTTGATTTGATGAATCAGTATCTTCTGACTTCACCATCCTTATTGATTTTCCCTTTGATGGTTGTCACTGTATGACCGCATTTTACACAGATTATCTTAATTATGTATGAAGTCAGGAAATCTTATAGATCAAGATTTTTCCGGATTCATTTATTTTGAATAATGATTAGAACTGATAGAAGTAATAGATAGAATCTGTACATCTCCATTCCAATGTGGTACAATTTAATCAATAACATAACATTGAGGTGCCGCTATGAAAAAACAACCAGCAAAACAATATGTTATCTATTCCCGTAAATCCAAATTTACCGGTAAAGGTGAAAGTATCGAAAATCAGATCGAACTGTGCCGCCAGTATATCGCATCCCACTATGGTGCTGAGCAGGCAGAGAATGCCCTTGTCTATGAAGATGAGGGATTTTCCGGCGGTAATCTGGAGCGTCCTGAATTTAAAAAGATGATGAAGGATTCTCACGAGATGCAGTTTGCTGCAATCGTGGTGTATCGTCTGGACCGAATCAGCCGTAATATCGGTGATTTTGCAAAGCTGATTGAGGATTTAGGGGAGCGTCAGATTGATTTTATCTCGATTCGTGAACAGTTCGATACCTCATCTCCGATGGGACGAGCGATGATGTACATTGCATCCGTGTTTTCTCAGCTCGAAAGGGAAACCATTGCGGAGCGTATCCGCGATAATATGCACGAACTGGCAAAAACAGGACGCTGGCTGGGAGGTACAACACCTACCGGATATCAGTCTGTAGGAGTTTCGAAGGTAACGGTGGATGGTAAATCAAGAAAGGCATTTCAGCTGGAACCCATCCAGGAAGAAATCAGTTTGGTACAGCTGATTTATGATAAGTTTCTGGAAACCGGCTCTTTGACCAAGGTGGATCAGTTTTTGCTGGAACATCAGTACACCACCAAGAGGGGAAAACAGTTCACGCGCTTTGCGATCAAGGCGATTCTCTCAAATCCAGTGTATATGATTGCCGATGAGGAAGCATACAACTATCTGACGGAAAATCACGTGGATCTTTTCGCAGACCGAAGTGACTTTGATGGAAAATGCGGTATTATGGCATATAATCGTACCTTGCAGCGAGCTGGAAAGGCAAATCAGACCCGCCCGATGGAAGAGTGGATTGTTTCGGTTGGTAAACATCCCGGTGTGATTCCCGGCAGTCAGTGGGTGCAGGTTCAGCTCATGCTGGAAGGAAACCGTTCCAAGAACTATCGTCATCCCCGTAGTAATGTTGCTTTGCTGTCCGGTTTGCTGGTATGTGGCAAGTGCGGAGACTATATGCGTCCTAAGATGACCAACCGAATGACAGCAGATGGAGAACCGGTTTACAGCTATATGTGTACGACCAAGGAGCGCAGCAGGCGCAAATGCTGTGATATCAAGAATGCCAACGGTAATATGCTGGATACCAAGTTGATTGAGGAGATCAAAAAGCTTGTGGATGATAAAGCGTTGTTTGCACAGTTCCTTTCTCAGACCAGAAAATCGATCAGTGGGAATCAGGACAGCTACGATGCGGAAATGACTTCCTTAAAACAGAAGATCAATGAAAGTGAGAACAGCATTAAAGCGTTGGTCAATACGATTGCAAAAGGCACCGGAGGTGCGGCGGAACAATACATCATGGAACAGATTGAAACACTGCACAGCTCGGTCAATGCAATGAAGGAACGTTATGCCGAATTAGAAAAACTTACTACCCAGCATCGGTTTGCCAATCAGGAGTTTGCTTTTTATCAGCAGATGATTGAATCCTTCGCTGCGAGCATCGACCAATGTACAGTGGAGGAAAAACGACGCTTCCTCAAGAGCATCATCAGAAAGATTGTATGGGACGGGGAAAATGTCACTGTTTACCTTTTTGCCCATGATGGAGAAGCTGTTTTGCCGGAGGTTAAACCTTCCGAGGAGAATGAAGTTCCATTAAGTGCGGATAGCAAATGAGATACTCATGCACTTTCGGCAGAAGAGAAAGAGTATGCAGGATATCTCCATCAGTGACCCGATTGATATTGATAAGGATGGAAATTCCATCACTCTGATGGATATTGTGCAGGACGATGAAAACATCCTGGACAGCATTGACCTGAGCATCCAGTCACAGAAGCTCTATCATTTTATTGAGCAGAATCTGGAACCGAGGGAGCAGAAGATTCTGACCTATCGGTATGGATTATACAATGTCCGTCCTCTGCCGCAGCGTGAAGTGGCTAAAAAGCTGGATATTTCCCGTTCCTATGTGTCACGCATCGAGAAAAAGGCACTAGAAAAACTGAAAGATTATTTTAATGAAACGACAGCCTACAACAAATATTAGAAAAATGCACACCTTTTATAGGGTGTGCATTTCTTTACATTGACAATATCGAATATCGATATTATAATCAAAGTAGAAATATCGATATTCGATATAACTTAAGATTAATAGAAAAGAGGTGACCTGGATGCCGAGAGAAAAATTTCAGATACTGACCGAACAGATGTTTTATATTCTGCTCTGCCTGCGGGAAGAGTGCTGTGGAACCGATATCATGGAAAAGGTACGGGAAATGACCAAGGGCAGGGTAATGATCGGGCCAGGTACGCTGTATAACTTGTTGGAAAGCTTTGAGGAAGTGGGAGCAATCCGGCAAACCCGGGCAGAGGGCAGGAAACGGAATTATATCATTACCTACGAGGGTAAGGCGATGCTCAAAGAAGAATATCAGCGGCTGCAAAAGCAGATGCAGGATTATGAGCAATTCATGCGGGAGGAGGAAGGAGTATGAAGGTAAGACACCGGATGGAAGGATTCAGCTTTTACGATTATGACAACATTGCGATTCATCTGGAAAAGATGGCGCAGAAAGGCTGGATGCTGGAGAAAATTTGGAATGGATTCTGGAAATATCGCAAAATCCAGCCGCAGAAGCTCAAATTTGCGGTGACTTATTTCTGGGAAGCCTCGGATGAAAATATGCAGTACACCGAAAATCAGGAAATCTTTCTGGAATCCTGCGGGCAGGCAGGCTGGAGGCTGTGCGCTGAGTGGATGCAGATGCAAATTTTCTACAGCGAGCAGGAAAATCCTATTCCAATCGAAACGGATGAAGCGGCAAAACTCGATAACATCCATCTCTGCATGAGCCAGCAATATTTGAAAACAAATCTGTTCCTGCTTTTGCTTATGAGCGCACTATCCTTTTCTTCTGGGGTAAACCTAATCAAAACCCCACTGTCCGCATTGACGATTTCCTCAATTTTTTGGGGAACCGTTTTCACGGTAGCTTTTCTGGTATATTTGCTGTGGACTATCTTGGGGTATTGGAACTGGTATCGTGCAAGCAAAGCATCTGTCCAGTCAGGCGGCAGGTGTGTGACACTTACTCGATGGAATCATTGGGTGACAAAAGGATTGATTCTGCTCTCTTTTTTCGCAGTAGTGCTTGCATTTGTAACGATTTATCCTTTATCAGATCGCATCTATGTTATGGTCCGTATAGGCCTGTTTCTTTTTATGGTTGCTATATGCAGCTGGCTGAGAGGTTGGATGAAAAAGAGAAAAGTAAATCAGTCGGTTTCCACACTTGTAATTGTCGCAGTTGGTGTGGTTTGTGCAGTAGGAATCCTTTCTTGGGAGTTGGGCTGGGAGAAAAGTGTTTGGAAAGAAAAATTGGACCCTCAGCCGGTTGATATCTACCTTTCCAAAGATGGAATCGAATGGGAAGTTTATGATGATCCAATCCCGCTGCGGGTGGAAGATATGAAAGAAACGGAAGAGACCGTTTACAGCTATAAGTGGACCAGAAAGGATGAGAGTATCCTTGCAAAGTGTTATGCAGCGGCGCAGAGAGAACGGGGAGAAACCAATGCTCCGGAACTTTATTATCAGATTGTAGAGGTAAGGCTGCCGGTTTTGTATGATCTTTGCCTGAACGGTTTGCAACAGGATGACTGGTGGGTCGAAGATGAGGAATTTTTCCCAATCGAGGATGAACGATGGCAGGCAGACCGAGTCTATCGAAAATATGCGGTTGGTGGAGCGGAAAAAACACCGCTCAGTGAATATCTCATTTGCTGGGATCGATTCCTTGTCAGAATCTCGCTGGATTGGGAACCGGACAGCGAAGATATCAAGGTGATTCGGGAGAAACTTTCTGCTTCCGTACTGGAAAGAAAACTTTGATAAAAGGCTTAACTGCTGGTTAATTTTCTGTAGATTTTCTTAACAACGGCTCGATTGTGCAGGAACAGTCCTCCTGTTATACTGAAAGCAGAAAATATAAACAGGAGGGATTGGCATGAAGATGAACGAAGTGATCCGCAAATACCGAAAGGAACGGGGATTGACACAGGAGCAGGTAGCGGGATATCTGGGGGTATCCACACCGGCAGTCAATAAGTGGGAGAGCGGAAACAGTTATCCTGATATCACGCTGGTTCCGGCGTTGGCAAGGCTGCTGCGGGTAGATTTGAACACCCTGATGTGCTTTCAGGAAAATTTAAGTGAGCAGGAGATTGCTGCCTTTGCCAATCAGGTTTATGAAACGATGCACCAGCAGGGATTTGCATGTGGGTTTGCACAGGCAATGGAGAAAATACAGGAGTATCCAAACTGTGACAAACTGATCTGCATGATAGCAAGTGTGCTGGAAGGCGGACTGATCTTCTTCCGGGTGGAGGAAAAGGAAAACTATCAGCAGCAGATTGATGCACTGTATCATCGTTTGTTAGACAGTGAGGACACAGCGGTTCACAATACAACCAGAAGGATGTTAGTTTCCCGCTATATCACACAGCAGAATTATCAGCAGGCACAACAGCTTCTTGATGAGATAGAAAACGAGCGTCCTCTGGACAAAATTTATCTCCAGGCGCAGCTGGATATCGCGCAGAAAAATTACCCCAAAGCAAAGGAAACACTGGAACGAAAGCTCTTTTCCGAGATTACGGAAGTGCAGTCTATCCTGCTGTCTTTGATTGATATTGCATTAAAGGAAGAAAACATCCAGCAAGCAGAGCGGTTGGCAGACATTGCATCAGCCGCTGCAGACGTTTTTGATCTGACGCATTATAGAAAATACAGCACCTACTTTCAGATTGTCATGGCAAAAAAAGACAAAGAGCGGGCATTTGCGCTGCTCACAAAAATGCTGTCTGCTTTACAGGAAAAGTGGGAACCGAAAAAAACAACGCTCTATCAAGATCTTCCACAAAAAGAACAGGATTCCAGTTTAGGGAATATGCTTGCAAAATCCATCCTTCAGGGGATCAGGGATTCCGGAGAAGAAGGGCGCTTTTTGTGGGAAGATGAGCGCTTTGCAAAGCTATATCGAAAGTATGTTACAGAATAGCAATCTTGTCATGAGAGGATTCTTGCAAAGCGTTATCGCACGGTGCAGAACGATTTGGAGAACATCACAATCCAGAGCTTTCCTGATAATGAATAACAAATCTTTGTCTTGAAGCTGTCAGCAGTATAAATTTGGTTTTCTTTCATGAAAAATTTATAAGTTATACATAAGTAAAAAAACAAGATACAGTATACTGGAGTTAGATTGATATCAGGCATTTTCTAATAAAATACAGCAAAGGTAGGAGCAATATGGAGTATATTCTGCAAACTGACAATCTATCAAAGGTGTACGGGACAAAGACGGTTTTAAACCATGTAAGCATCCATGTGCCGAAAGGTTCTATCTATGGATTGGTGGGGAAAAACGGAGCTGGAAAAACCACGTTGATGCGTATCATTTGCGGCTTGACGCAGCAAAGCTCGGGAAACTACACGTTGTTAGGAAAGTCAAATGACATCACCGTGCGCAATAATATGGGGATGCTTATTGAAAAACCGGGAATCTATGAACACATGACAGCGATGGAAAATCTCCGCTATTTTTCACTCCTGTTTGGAATACCATTTCATGATCATCAGAAAATATTAAAAATGGTCGGGTTGCAGAATGCCGGAAAAAAGAAGGCACGCCAGTTTTCGCTTGGAATGAAGCAAAGACTGGGGATTGCAATTTCTTTGTTGGGCAACCCGGACTTTTTGATTCTGGACGAGCCAATCAATGGTCTTGATCCGGAAGGTGTATACGAAATGCGAAAAATGCTAGAGAGCTTAAACCAACAATATGGCACAACAATTATGATTGCCAGTCATATTTTGAGCGAACTGTATAAACTGGCAACAGATTACGCTATCATTGATGGTGGTTGCCTGATTGATGAATTCAGCAAGGAAACGTTGGAAAATGCGTGCAGCAGCAGTGTTCAGGTTTCAGTTGAGGAAAAATGGATGCAAAAAGCCAAAGATTTGATTGCGTCCCGCTATCCAGATGTCCGCTGTGAAGTATTTGGAAGCCATAGCCTGCGTCTGCACGAAAAGATTGACCTTGCAGATCTCAATCAGTTTCTGGTGGAAAATGGAGTTCGTGTGTGCGGTTTGGGTGCAAACGATGAAAATATCGAAAAATTCTTTGTAGAAAAACTTTCGGGAGGGCAAACAGTATGAAAAATCTGATTCGTGGACATATCTACCAGCTGAAAAAAGATCACCTTTTCCTGGGATGCCTTGCCTTTGCGTTGGTATTTTTGGGAATATCCATCCGAGTTTCATCCTTTGGGACAGGAACAGTGACTGGCACAGGGTTAGAAAATATGTTCCGTACCTTTTTGAATGGGGATATGGTTCTTTATGCGTTCATGCTGTTGACTGCAAATATGATTGCAGAATCTTACCGCTCTGGAACGATAAAAAATATCGTGGGCAGAGGAATCAATAAAAAAAATTACTATTTTTCCATTATTTTTACCACATCCGTAGCATATTTACTGGTAATGCTTGTCTGTGGCATCATTATGGGCAGCATTTCTTTTGTGCAATCTGGAATGGGTAGCATTTCCTATCCAGGGTATTATGCTTTGTCTATCGTAGCGCGCGCCTTCCTTACACTGACATATGTCAGCTTTGCGACAACAATGACAATTCTTACCATGAATGCCATTGCAGGATTTATCATGGGTCTGCTTCTTCCTTATGTTCCTCGGGTACTGGAGTCGTTTTTCGGATTTTTGAGAATCCGTTTTAGCTTTGACTTTATGAATATTTCCAGTCATATGCCTTCTCTTTATGAGGCGTCTAATGATTTATCACCTTTCTTCCCATGCATTGTTATTCTGGCAGGATATTTTGCTCTTTCGGTTTTGATCGGAATATACTGGTTACAGCATCAGGATATTAAATAGTAGTTGTTCAATACAGAATCAATGCGGATGCAGAACATATCTTGATCTTCTATCATAAGAATTTACATAGAGTAGCATAATAAATTATTATGGATAAATCGGGATGCAAATACTATCTTTATGATTAAAAACGGAGTATAATAAAGTTGTATGTGTAAAGGGGATCACAGAAAACAGATCCGGGGAATCAAAACTTGAACAGAAAAGAAAGAGAGGCATCCCATGAAAGTACTGATTATCGGGGGCGTTGCTGCTGGAACCAAAGCAGCAGCCAAATTAAAACGCATGAATCCGGCAGCGGATGTTACCATCCTCACCAAGGGAAAAGACATTTCCTATGCTGGCTGTGGTCTGCCATATTATGTTGGCGGACTGATTCCGGAAAAAGAACAGCTGATTGTCAATACACCGGCTAAATTTACCGAGCTGACCGGTGCAAAGGTTCTGGTAGAAAGAGAAGTTACCTCTCTGGATGCATCCGCAAAACAGCTGGCTGCAAAAAATCTGCGTACCGGCATGGAAGAAACCTATTCTTATGATGAATGTGTCATCGCATGCGGTGCTTCTTCGATCGTTCCTCCGCTTCAGGGCGTATCTCTGCCAGGCGTATTCACCATGCGCACCCCGGATGACGCAATCGAGCTCAGAGACTATGTTGAGCGTACCGGAGCAAAACGTGCAGTAGTCGCAGGTGGCGGCTTTATCGGTCTGGAAGCAGCAGAAAACCTGGCTGCAAAAGGTTTAACTGTTACCGTAATTGATATGGCAGATCAGATTATGCCTGGATTTGATAAAGAGATGGCAGATTACGCAAAACGTCATCTGGAGAAAAAAGGCATCAAAGTTCTGCTTAACACCCGTCTGGAAGCTGTTCTCGGCGATTCCAAAGCAACAGGCGTAAAAATTCCGGATGGAGAACTCAAAGCTGACGTTGTTGTGATGTCTCTGGGTATCCGTCCAAATACTGCATTCTTAAAAGATACCGGTCTGGAAATGATGCCAAACGGAACCATTCTGGTAGACAGCCAGATGAAAACCAATCTGCCAAACGTATATGCAGCAGGTGACTGTGTCTGCGTAACCAACCGTCTGACCGGCGAGCGTGCATGGTCTCCAATGGGTTCCTCCGCAAATATGGAAGGCAGAACTCTGGCAGAGGCAATGTGTGGAGAAGACAGCAGCTATCCGGGCGTTCTGGGTACAGCAGTTGTAAAACTGCCAGAACTCAACGGCGGCCGCACCGGTCTGAGCGAAGAAGCTGCAAACAAAGCTGGCTATGATGTGATCTCGGTTGTGATTGCAACAGATGACAAAGCACACTATTACCCAGGTGCAGGTATGTTTATCATCAAGCTGATTGCAGATAAGAACAGCCGCAAACTGCTGGGTGTTCAGGTGCTGGGCTCCGGTGCAGTGGACAAGGTGACCGATGTTGGCGTTGTTGCTCTGACTATGGGTGCAACCATCGATCAGCTGCAGAATATGGATATGGCTTATGCACCTCCATTCTCTACTGCAATCCATCCATTTGTAACTGCAATCAACGTGCTGAAGAATAAACTGGAAGGCAAGATGGACAGCATGACACCGGCAGAATTCATGCAGGGCAAGGCAGAGGGCTACCGTATTGTAGACGCTGCTCTGATGCCAAGCATTTCCGGTGCACCATATGTTGACCTCAACACCGTTACTGGCGAAGTAAAAGGACTGGGCAAAGAGGAAAAACTGCTGCTGATCTGCAACAAGGGTAAACGTGCATACCTCCTGCAGAACCGTCTGCGCTTCTTTGGCTATACCAATACAAAGGTTCTCGAAGGTGGTCTTGCTGTCAACGTTATGCCAAAACAGAGCGGACAGGTTACTGTAAGTGCAGAGGACATCAAGAGAGTAAAAGCATGGGGTTTCCTGCACAATAAGGGAACTGACAACTTCAATGCCCGCATCATCACCCGCAATGGTAAGATCACTGCAGAAGAAAGCCAGTGCATCACCGAAGCTGCACAGCGCTTTGGTAACGGCGAAATTGCAATGACCTCCCGTCTGACCATCGAAATTCAGGGTGTACCTTACGACAAGATCGACGATCTGCGTGCGTTTGTAGAAGAGTACGGTCTGGAGACCGGCGGTACCGGCTCCAAAGTTCGTCCGGTTGTTTCCTGTAAAGGTACTACCTGTCAGTATGGTCTGGCAGACACCTTTGATCTGTCCAACAAGATCCACAACAGATTCTTCAAAGGCTATGCAGATGTCAAACTGCCTCATAAATTCAAGATCGCAGTTGGCGGCTGTCCAAACAACTGTGTAAAACCAAACCTCAATGACCTGGGTATCGTTGGACAGAGAATCCCAGGCTTTAAAGCAGATCTGTGCCGTGGATGCAAAGTTTGCCAGGTTGAAAACGCATGTCCTGTAAAAGCTGCAAAAGTAGTGGATGGTGTTCTGACCATCAATAAGGATGTCTGCAACAACTGCGGACGCTGCGTCAATACCTGCCCATTCAAGGCAATGCCGGATGGACAGTATGGCTACCGCGTATATATCGGCGGACGTTGGGGCAAGAAATATGCACACGGCAGACCGCTGGACCCTGTATTTACTTCGGAAGAAGAAGTAATGCAGATCATCGAAAAAGCAATCCTGCTGTTCAGAGAACAGGGTGAAACCGGAGAACGTTTCTCTGATACCATCGAGCGTCTGGGCTTTGAAAATGTTCAGGCACAGCTTCTGGGCAACGAACTGCTGGAAAGAAAAGATCAGATTATTGGAGCAAAACTCCATCTGGTCGGCGGAGCTACCTGCTAATAATCTTTATAAAAATAAAAAAGATGGCTGGCTTGTCCGGCCATCTTTTTTTGTGCTTCTAAAAAGATTGGATCGGATGGAATATCCGAGTTTTCTGTCAGATGATGTCGAAATGTACAATAACAAAATCTTGTGCATAAGACAGGATAAGACACAATTTCTTGTGGTTTTTCCTAAGCAACGGTTGCAAAACGAAAGAAGAACGTTTATAATAGTACAGGAAACAGATAGAGTTCATTCCAAAGGGGATTGAAAGATGAGTCGATTTGAAATTGTGACAGGAGATATTACGACTGTTGCTACTGAAGCAATCGTCAATGCGGCAAACAATACTCTGCTGGGAGGCGGGGGTGTTGATGGTGCTATTCATCGTGCAGCAGGTCCACAGCTTTTGGAGGAGTGCCGCAAGCTGAATGGCTGCCCGACCGGAGAAGCAAAGATAACCGGTGGATATCAGCTGCCGGCAAAATATGTGATTCATACGGTCGGTCCAATCTGGCAGGGCGGCCAGGCAAACGAGGAAGATCTGCTGCGAAGCTGTTACCGCAACTGTTTAAATCTTGCGGCAGAACATAACATAAAAACGATAGCATTTCCGTCCATCAGCACCGGCGCTTATCATTTTCCAGTCAATAGAGCGGCCGAAATTGCAGTGTCGGAGATCATGGAGTTTTTAAAGAAGAACGATACCATCGAGAAGGTGCTGTTTGTCTGCCATGATGAACGCACAGAAATTGTTTACCACATTGCGCAGGATCAATATCAGACAAAACGATAGAAAAAAGAGCAGGAGGAATACCTGCTCTTTTTTTGTGAAGTAAGAGTAAAAGGAAGAGAAAACGAGCAATCGGAAGAAATCGGGAGCGAGCGGAATAGACTATAGATAGAAAATCGAACGCCTTTGTCAAAAAAAGACTTTTTTGACAAAGGGCGGATATTGTTTCGCAAAGCAGTTTGTGATATGATAAATCCATAGAGAACGACACAAAATTTATTACTGGAAGCTTTCAAAATTTGTTGTTCCTATCAGAAAAGGAGTTGAAAAGAATGAGTAGTTTTATGCTATCTGCTGCACCGATTCTATGGCTAATCCTCGTGATTTTGCTGATTGTGCTGGAAGTTGCCACCTATCAGCTGGTGGCGATATGGTTTGCATTAGGAGCTGCCGCAGCACTGATTGTTTCTCTGTTTGAACTTTCGGGCACTGTACAGATTGTGGTGTTTATTGCAGTTTCAGCTCTCAGTCTTATGGCAAGCCGTCCTCTTGTAAAAAAATTGCAGTCTGCGCCGAAACAGAAGA
>OGYP01000491.1_pt1 | contig 19261 bp, 10 predicted proteins | sample 1576571 | NCBI WGS metagenome assembly OGYP01 (sample SAMEA3541559, study PRJEB24748) | human gut metagenome | biome: human gut; feature: human-associated habitat; material: faeces | place: China | collected 2012
TTACCACTTTACAGTCCACCGTCTTTGTCCTATAATTAAAAACGCAACATGCATTGTGCCGGATGCTGCCTGCGGTGTTTATCACGTGTTTCCAGTTGCTGGGTGCTTTGTATTTCCTTTCTTATCTGGATATGCGTCTGACCATTGTGCTGGTTTTTATCATGCCTGTCGCATTGTTGTTCAGTAAAGGATATATACGAAAAATGCGCCGTCTGTCGCGCGAGATACGTACGACGGACAGTGAGATACAAAGTCATTTGCAGGAGAATTTGCAGCATCGTATCCTGCTTCGTACCTTGGAATATACCAGCCAGTCTGTGCATAAGCTGGATGCGGTGCAATCTGTACTGCAGGATAAGGTGAAGCAGCGTACTGATTTTTCGGTGTTTTCCCGCTCGATGGTGCAGGTCGGTTTCATGACTGGCTATGCCGTTGCCTTTTTATGGGGCGTATTCGGTTTGCGTGAGGGTACGGTAACATTCGGAATGATGGCGGCATTCTTGCAGCTGGTATCGCAGATACAACGTCCGATGGTGGACTTGAGCCGGCAGATTCCGGCTGCTATCCGAGTACTTACTTCGGCGGAACGTTTGATAGAACTGACTGACTTGCCTTTGGAGGAACGGGGAGAGTCAGTTCGTCTGGAGGGAAACCTGGGTATCCGTATGCACGGAGTGAGCTATACTTATCCGGAGGGGAGCAAGGCTGTGCTGTCTGATTTTACGTATGATTTCAAGCCGGGTAGTCTGACGGCTATTGTGGGAGAAACAGGAGTCGGGAAAAGTACGCTAATCAGGCTGATTCTGGCTTTGTTGCGTCCTGATAGAGGAGATATTGTATTTTATAACGGGCAGCAGGAGGTGGTAGCTTCACCGCTTACACGCTGCAATCTTTCCTACGTGCCTCAGGGGAATACGCTGGTAAGCGGTACCATTCGGGATAATTTGCGGATGGGAAATCCTCATGCCACGGAGGAGGAGCTGAAAGAGGCACTTTATCTGGCGGTGGCGGATTTTGTATTTGATTTGCCGGAAGGGATGGATACGTTATGCGGAGAGCGTGGTTCGGGGCTTAGCGAAGGGCAGGCGCAGCGTATTGCCATTGCACGGGGCTTGCTACGTCCGGGAAGTATCTTGCTGTTGGATGAGCCGACTTCTTCATTGGATAGCGAGACGGAAAAGCTGCTTCTGGCACGTCTGTCGGACCAGTTGCACGGTAAAACACTTCTTTTGATCAGCCATCGGGAAACGATTGCACAGCTTTGTACTTCTGTGGTCTGGATGAAAAAGCAGGAATAATTCTTATCAAGAATGAAGGCACTAAATGAAACGCCCTTATTTCCAGTTGCGCACTGGAGATAAGGGCGTTTCATTTAGGGTGCTATTGGCTGATGGTTTTGCTTACAGTTTCACTACCAGCTTCTTACCTGAATAAGCTACTTTCTTGTCAGCTTTAACCATGATGGTTTCTGCTGATTGCTTGCCAGGCTGTATCAGCGTGATGCGGAAGTTGCGGCGTTTCAGCATCTTCGGGAATTCACCATTGCGGTCGCTGATGGTCAGTGTGCGTGAGGCGTCGTCCCAGCTGAACTTGATGGTGGAGAACATACCCTTTTCGTAGTTATAGTTATCAAACTCGTCTTCGTAGAGCACGAATTCGCCATTGGCTCCCGGGTAAACACAGATGTCCAGGTTATCCCATTTCTTTTCAGTAGCGTACTGTACTTTCGGACCAAGCGGAAGGATACTTCCTGCTTTGATGTAAAGTGGCAGGATGTCAACCGGACATTCGCGCTGGATTTCCTGATCGCCTGCTACCGTTTCGTTAGTCCAGAAGTCAATCCATTGAGTACCTTTAGGCAGGTAGACTTTTACCGGAGCAGAAGCTTTCGCTACGTCGGGCACGGTAGTAACTCCCTTGTTGCCTTCTATTTTCTTGGTGTAAAGCGGTTCTGTTACCGGGCATACCAGAATGTTTTTACCGAACATGTATTCATCGTCCAGCAGGATAGCCTTACGGTCGTTGGCAAAGTCCATTACCAACGGACGCATCATGGTACCGTCTTCCTGTACTACGGCTCCATCTAAACTATATATATAAGGTAAGAGACGGTAGCGAAGTTCGATAATACGTTTCTGTGCATCGTAAGCCCAGTCACCTTCCTTGCCGAAGAGGTCAATTTCATTCATCATCGGTGAAGAACAGTGGTTACGCATCAATGGCATGAAGCAGCCCCACTGGAACCAGCGTACATGCAGTTCCTGATAAGCTACGTTAGTGCAGTCATTGTTGTATTCCCATCCGAAGAAACCTCCTAAGTCCGTGTTCCAGAACGGGATACCGCAAAGCGTGTAGTTCAGTCCGGCTGGAATCTGCTGACGGAGTACATCCCAGCTTGATACCACGTCGCCGCTCCAGCTCAGGGCACCGTAGTGCTGCTGACCCAGATAACCGGAACGTGTCATCTGGAACACACGTTTATCGTCCGATACGGCACGCTGGTGTTCATAGATACCCCGGTTGTGGTTCAGCGGGAACGCATTGTGTACGGAGCGGAAAGAACCATCGGCTGTCATCAGGTCGAAGTCGCTTTCTTTCGGGTTCAGATGGTCGGGTTCTGTAGAGTCGGTCCACCAGGCATCGATGTTCATTTTATGCAGGTGGCTGAGGTAACGCCAGTACAGGTCGCGGGCATCTTTGTTGAACGGGTCGTAAGGATGTGCACCCGATTTCGGAGGCCATGTCTCAAATTTCAGCAAGGCTCCCATCTTGTCCAGTTCCTTGAACTGGTCGGTCCATGGTCCGAAGCTGGCCCATACGGAAATCATCAGGTGTGCATTGTTCTTATGTACGTATTCCACCATTTCTTCCGGGCTTTTGAAGCGAGGTTTCGGATAGCGTGCATTCTTGTCTTCTCCATTCGGAAGGTAGCGAAGTGCTTCCTTGTCGTCCATCTTGTTGATGTAGCGTGGATTCACGAATTTCATGGCATTCCAGTTGGAGTCACATCCCCAGTACTGCCAGTCCTGTACGATACCATCCAGCGGAATCTGAAGTTTGCGGTATTTGTCGAGTACGCCGCACAGTTCGTCCGGACTCTTGTAGCGTTCGCGGCACTGCCAGTAGCCCATGGTCCAGAGCGGGAACATGGTAGCCTTTCCGGTCAGGTCACGGATGCAGGCGATTACACCATCCTGTGTGCCGTCTTCGTATAAGAAATAATAATCGGAGCAAAGTCCTACCTGTGAAGAGAAGGAAGTTGCATACGGCGTATCGCTGAAGTCAGAGATACCTGGATTATCCCAGTACACGCCATATCCTTTTTCAGATGTGAAATAGGGGATACAGATATTGGTATTGCCGTTTGACAGGTGAATTTGCTGGTTGCGGTGGTTCATGGCTCCGCTCTGGCGTTGTCCTAATCCGTAGATAGCTTCTTCCGGTTCAAGGCTGAATGCCTGGCTGACGGTAAATGTGTCACGGTTTACGTCCTTGCGCGGAATGAAATTGGTACCTTCCACTTTTTCCTTTAACAGTGTTTCTCCTTTCTGGTCGGTGTAAGTCACCTTTCCGGTAACCACGTCGAGTGTCACTGTCATTTTTCCGGAGGTCATGCATACCGTGTTTCCATTCTGTTTGTAGGAGATTTCTACCTTTTCCGGAGTCTTGATGACCGGATAACTTTTCTTTTCGGGCATTTCAGCCGAAGGATACTTTACGATGCGCACAATAGAAGGAGAGTAGAAAATCACTTCCCCGTTCAATGTGGGCTGTGCAGTCTGGAACTTTCCTCCCTGAGCGGTTTTTTCAAAAGTCTGACCGAAGGAAGACAAACAAGTGGCCAGTACAGCAAGAAATAAAATCTCTTTTTTCATGTTGAACAAGTTTGTTTTTCGTTAAATCTGAATACAAAGGTTGATGGTTCAAATGTAAAGAGATTCTTTGTAGAGCAGGAGAACAGAATGCGCCAAAGAGCGGTATGAAATGCTTCAGAGAGGAGTCTGATTCATTTTTACCCCTCTTTTGATTCAGATGTATCCCCTTTTTCCTGCTGTTTCTGAAACTCGCTGGGGGTCATTCCGTACTCTTCCTTGAAGCAGGAAGTAAAATATTTCCGGTTGTAATAGCCTAATGCCAGGGCCACTTCGTTCACGGTGGTATGAGGATCTTTCAACATGCGGCAGGCATGTTGCATCTTCACGCGACGGATATACTCTAATGGAGTAAGCCCCGTAATGGCCTTGAGCTTGCGAGTCAATGTGGAGCGTGACATGTTGACTTTTTCTGCCAGATGCTGCACGTCGAATTCGGCTTCACTCAAATTATCTTCTACCGCTTTCAGGATATTTCCTAACAGAATCTCATCCAGTTTGGCAAATTCCATTTCTGAAATACGGACTTCAGTTTGCGGAACAGGCTTTTCATCCAGGTAGGAACGCATTTTCATCAATTCCGCGCTGTCGGCATACAGTTCTTCATTTTTCAGCTTCATCCGGCGGAGGTAGAAACTAAGTCCGACAAAGATTCCGGCTATCACTACCAATATATAGAAGGCGATGGCCCATCCCGTCTGGTAGAAGGCAGGCAGACGCTCAATGTGAAGTCTAGTGACTTTCTCACTCCATATTCCATACCCGTCGGTCGCCTTCACCTCGAATACGTAGTTTCCGTGAGGCAGGTGATTGTAGCTGACGGTATGTTGTCCTACGGTGGTGTAGTTCCATTCTTTATCCAGTCCGGCCAGACGATAAGCATAACGTATTTTGCGGGCATTCAGGTAGTCAAGAGATGAAAAATGAATGTCCAGATCATATTCGTCCGGCTGGAGTGTCAGAGAATTTCCGTTCGCTATGGGTTTGCCCATGACGTACAATCCGGTGATAAACGTCGGAATATCCTTGCTGGGCTGGTCAAGGCGGTCGGATGGAGTTACTGCACAGATGCCCGGAATGCCACCGAAATAAATCCGTCCGTCGTGTCCCTTACAGATGGCTGTAGGGATGAACCGGCGGAGCAACATGGAATTGTCGGTGGTAAGGTAGGTGGAAAACGAGTGGTTTTTCGGATTATACTCAATCAGTTTCTGGTTGGTATCTATCCACAAATGGCCGTATACGTCAAACTCCAGCTGGTTGACAATATTTCCGTTCAACTCGCACAGGCGGGTATGATCCGTCAGTTTTTTTGTCTGCATATTCAAGGCATAGACTCCTCCTTCCTGCGTGCCCATCCAGATGAGGCTGTCTTCCTGCACACTCAGGCAGGTGATAGAGAGAGGAGAAAGAATCTTTCGGCATTCTCCCTTGGGAGACAACTGATAAAGCCCTTTATTCAGTGTTCCAATCCATAGATTTCCCCGCTTGTCTTCCTTGATGGCACTTACCAGTCCTAATGTATCGCAGACCGTATGCCATTGGTTGTTGTGCAGAGAAAAAGCAAACACTCCGTTGTTGGTACCTGCCCAAAGTGTGCCGTTACGGTCCTCGTAAGTCTGGGTAAAATGTCTTTGGGCCTTTTCCGGAAGGCTCAGGGTACGGAAGTGCTTCATTTGCATACCTTCCCGTCCGAGTTCATAGATAAGGTTGCGCCCTTCAGGTATCACCCATACATTTCCTTCCCTCCGGGCCTCGCTCATTTGCTTGATGGAGCCGAGCGAAAGCGTTTTCAGCGTGGAGAAGTCGTGGTAGAGACTGACTATATGGTTGGACAGGTCGTACAGCCCGAGTCCCGTCCGTTCCTGTGATATCCACATCTTGCCTTCTCCTGCATCGCAGAGGGCCATGATGGCCGGCTGAAAGCGAACCCGCTGTGGCAGAGCTGGCAGAGCAAACTCTTCCGGAGCGTTTTCCGTAAAATGGATAATGAAGCTTTTCCCGTCAAAAGAGGCGACCCAGAGGTTTCCGTCTTTGTCCTGGTAAATTTCATTCAGCATGCTTCCATATTCAGCCGGCAGACGAAAATCCGTCTGGCGCAAGCAGCGTCGGGCTTCATCGTAGCGCATGGCTATCAGAGAACTTCGGGTAGTCATCCAGAGAATTCCTTCGCGGTTATCCTGCTCCAGGTATAAGATGTCTCCTTCTGCTTCTCCCATAGGATTTACGGGAAGCGGCGAATAGGTATAGATGGAATCTTTGGGTGCGGAAGGGTCGAAGAGCAACAGACCGTCGGAACTGGTGCCTACCCAGAAATAATTATGAGTGCGGTCCTGAACGATGCAGGTCAGGTTTCGTCCTGAAGGCGGATTGGCATAACGGGTAAAAGTGTCTGTCTTTTTATCGTAGCGATAGATACCTTCCCTTCCTACGGTAATCAGAATCTGTTTCTGCCGGCTTTCGCAGAAACCGGCCATCCATGAGGATTTTCCTTCATGGTCGTATAGCAGGTAGGTTTTCTGTAATTTCCCCTCAGTGTTGTATCTCAGCAGTTTATGCCCCGTAGCTATCCACATAGCCCCGTCGGATGTCTTTCGTATGCTGTAGATAAAACTTGTCTGTAGCCGTTCAGCGTCCAACGGTGTAACCTGTCTGCTGGTTTTGTCCAGCATGTAGGCTCCATGGTCGGTTCCAAACCAGATTCTTCCCCTTTCATCTTCGGCAATGGACTGGATGGTGTTGTCATTCAGCAGTCCCGGGGTATTGATGTCAGAACGGATGACATTAATCTGGTATCCGTCGTCGCAGCAAAGACCGTTCACTGTGCCATACCACATCAGTCCTTCGCTGTCCTGAAAAATGCGGTGTATGGCACTGACCGGAAGCTGGGGCAGGGAAGGCACGGGAGTAATCCGGATATTCGAAGCGGCTTGTATGGTAATTTCTATCAGACTGAAAATGAGTAAAAAACAAAATCTTTTCATGGGTTTTTTCAGGACGCTAAAAAACGCAAGTGCGTTTGCTCTAAAACGCAAGTACGTTTTGATTGAAACGCAAGTGCGTTTTACCTAAAACACAAGTGCGTTTTAATTCAAACGCTTTGGCGTTTTCCTTTAAACGTAAGTGCGTTTTTTCAGGTATTTTGAACGAAAATCTCTTATAATTTATAATCGTTTGTTTATTAATGCTTTATCCGTTGTTCCGATATTCAAGCGGGCTCATTCCTACATAACGTTTGAAGTATTTCCCGAAGAACGATACATTGGCAAAATTCAGTGAGTCGGAAATGTTCTGGATGGAAAGCTGGGAAGACTTCAATTGCGATTTGGCATCCATGATGACCATAGACGAAATAATGTCTACACAGGTCTTTCCCGTAATCTGCTTCACGGTAGTGCAAAGATGGGCATGCGTAATCTGTAGCTTTTCAGCATACCAGGCTACGTTTCGTGTCTGATTGTAATGTTGCATGACCAGCTGGGCAAAGTTACGGCAAATCAGTTCACTCTTTGATAACGGATGTACTTCGTCGGTTTTGTTCCGATAGAGGATGGATATACCTTTATGTATGTCGGCATACAGATTGGTCGCAATTTCCGGTCTGATTTTCTCCGGAAGGAATTCATACATCTTGATAAGCAGCTGCATGTACTCCTCCATCATTTTGGCACCTTCCGGCTTTAGATTGATAACGGGACGCCCCAGTGTGATGTACATCGTATCCAGAAAAGAATGCGACTGAAGATTGTGTTCCATAAACTGAGAAGAGAATCCTCCGAAGTAGATGTTCAGGTCTCCCTTGATGTCGTTTATCTGAAAGATACTTCCTGGGGTAAGTACGATAAAGTCGTTGGGCTCTACCGTTATCTTGTTGAGATTGACCGAGGCTTCCACTTCTCCGGAAGTACAAAGTACGAAAATCTCGCATTTCAGGCGCACCGGATAGTTTCTGTACAGCCCTAACAGCTCTTTACTGATGCCGGTGCCTACCAGCCATTCTTCGGGCAGATCTATTTTAGGTAATTCTTTTTCCATTTTATTCTGTTTTTTATTTATTGCATGCTTCCACCACTCTTGTTGTCTCCGCCTGCCTTTACGTCATCGTTTGTAATGCTACGCTGTGTCTTTTTCACCTGGGTTTTCAATTCGCCGAACCGCCAGCTGATGCTGATGCCGTATCTGCGTGAGGGATAACTGTTTTTTGACCATGAGCGGAACGTGTCTGTCCACACCTCATTGCTATAGGAGTTGTACTTCTGGAAGATATTGCTGGCAAAAAGCGAAATATTCAGCCGTTTGTCTTTCAGGAAAGAACGGTTCAGGTTGACACCGTAATAGTAGAAGGAAGAACCTTTTCCTTGCAGGGATATGTAAGGAGTGCTTCCTCCACCGTAAAAGCTGAGACGCAGTTCCCAGGGGATAGTCTGCTGTATGTTGGCAAACACCTCACCGGCAAATCCGCTGTTGCGTGAGTTCAGCTCCTTACTCTGGAAGTCGGAATAGCTTCCGCTGGTATTGAGTGAGAGGCGGGTGGTGCTGCCCGGGTTCCAGTTCATCCATAAGGCCAGGCGTGTACGCTGACTCTTGCCTACATTGCCGTAGGTGTTCTCCTGTACCCCATTGTTCATGAAGGAGTAGCGCTCAATACCGTTGTTGGTAAACGTATAAGTAAGGTTGGCATTCAGGCTGAACTTGGCACTGAAGGTATTGAAGGTTATTCCAAGAATGTGTGCCTTTTCCGTGTCCAGGTCCGGATTACCGTAGCTGATGGAAGTCGGGTTGCTGGTATCGCGGAAAGGATTCAGGTACCATATTCCCGGACGGTTGATACGCATGTTGTAGTTGGCACGCAGGGTAGCGCTTGTACCTAACATATAAGACAGATTCAGGGTAGGAACCACGTCATCGAATCCGGCTTTGAAATTGCGTTCGGGCATATAGTCATATTCCACGTCCATGAACGTATGTTCGTAGCGCACACCGGCTTTTGCTCCGAATTTCTTCCATTTCAGCTGATAATCAGCGTATGCTGCCAAAATATGCTGTCCCTGCTGGTATTTGCTTGAAAGGTCCTGGCTGGCTTCCATTTCGCCTTGGCCATTTTCCAGGAAATACTGACTATCACTGTAATTTTCACGGAAAATGTATTTCATACCGGCGTCTATGTAGTGCTTTTCATTCAGCGGATTGACATAATCAACCTGTGCCGTATGCTCTGCCGTATGCGCATCGTTGTCGAAATACTGGTGAAGCAGGTTGAAGGGTACATCTTTCATTTCGTCATAGTCGGTATCGGCTTCATTGTTGTTCGGCGAGTTGTTGAACTTGTAGGACAACGTGAGGTATTCTCCTTTCTTCTTGAAAGAATGCTGGTAGTCAGCATTGATACCGATGTTTCCAAACTGACTGATTGACCGGTTGAGAGTCTGGTAGCTATAGCGCTCCTTCCAGTCATTGTCGCTCATGATGGTACGCGAATCGCCGTGTGTGTCAAATTTCCCTCCAAAAACATTGGCTGAAAACGTAATCAGGTTCAGGGTGTCTATCTCATAACTTCCTTCAATGTTGCCGAACTGGAAATTCCCTGTACTCTTGGAAGAACCTTGTGTCAGCAGATGGCGGTAGTCGGTAGACGTGAAATCTTCACGCTCGCTGTCAGAAAGGCTGCGAGGCTGGTTCTGATGGTTGTATGAGTAGTTTCCGGTGAGGGTAAGCTTTCCTACCTGCACTGTTCCGTAGCCATATCCCGACACTCCCATGTTATTGACATTGGCTCCGAGCGTAACATTGTATCCCTGCATTTTGGCATCGGTCGTAATGATGTTCAGGATACCTCCGATACCTTCTGCGTCGTATTTGGCTCCCGGTTCCGTTATCACTTCGATGGACTTGACGGAGTTGGCTGGCAGACTGCGGAGCACTTCCTTCGGGTTGTTGCTCATCAGCGTATTGGGCTTCCCGTTTACATGTACCTTGAAATTGCTGGAGCCGTTGACTTGTATGTTATCCTCTCCATCGACGGTGACGAGCGGTACCTTTCGCAGCATTTCGAGGGTAGTGTTGGTTTTGGAGTCAGGATCATCTTCTATGCTGTAAGAAATTTTGTCAATTTCCGCTTTTACAAGGGGTTTCTGGGCTACTACTTCCACGCCTTTCAGCATTTGGGCATCATCGCAGGTATAAAGTGTGCCCAGGTCGGCCATCCGCTGGTTATTGGTGATGCTAAAACGGCGGACCACTGTACGTTTTCCTACCGAAGTGATTTGCAGGGTATAATTCCCGGTTTGCGGTAATTTCTCCTGAAATTTTCCTTTTGCATCGGTCACATTCATTCTGACCGGTTTCTCCGGTGATTTGTCGAGCGTAATGCGTATGGTGGCATAGGGTTCGCTTTCATGTGTCAGTGAGTCGACAAGTATACCTTTCACGGAAAATTGTGCGTGAACATTACAAATGCTTAGAATCAGAAATGTAAAGATGCCTGTAAATTGTGCAAGAATTTTGTGTTTCATAAAAAAGGTGCGTGGTTGCGGTTTTTGGTTTCTTGTTTGTTTCAAGTTGCCCAAAGATAGGGAAAAAATAAACTGCTTCTGTAGGTGGTAATTTAAAAATATGAAAAGGTGTGATAAAAGAAGTAATGGTATATTTTAAAAATAGACCATTGATGGGTTGTAAAAGTGCTACTTTTTAGTTAATTATCATGGCTATTTGGACAATTTCCTTTTGCTGGCTTTAAAAATCAGCCAAAAATAAAATAAATAGACCTTGTGAGGGTTTGGGAATTGGTGTTACTTTGCACGCGGAAAAATAGTGTTCCGTATAAGTTTAAAGAAACTGATATTTTTGATGTTTGCTGCAATGAATCTAAAAAAGAGAGTAATACTCATTTACAGCTTATTATCTTTGATTTTGGTGTCCTGCGCTAAAGAGGATACAGCAAAGAATAATGGAATGGGTACTTTTACAATGAAGCTGAATGCGACTAGTGAAGTGATAGGTCTGAATGAAAAATCGCGCGCAGAAGAAGCTGGTGAAGGTGAAACATTGATTCTGCCCGATGTGAATGATTTCTCGGTTAGCATTTCTTCTTTAGGAGAACAGGTTTGTGGATGGAGTTCTTACAAGGACATGTGCGAAGAGGAGATGCCTGAATTACGTGTAGGTACCTATCAGGTAAAAGCATGGTACGGAGATGTGTCAAAAGAAGGGTTTGAGTTACCTTACTTTGAAGGAAATCAGGAATTTTCTATAAAGAAAAATGAAACGACTCCTGTAGAAGTTACTTGTTATTTGGGCAATGCTCAAGTGAAAGTTAACTATACTGATGAGTTTAAAAGCTATTTTTCTGATTACTCTGCTGTCATTGCGACCTCATTAGGAAATGAGGTGGAGTATGTAAAAGATGAGACTCGGGCTGCTTATTTCTCTCCGGGAGAGTTGATTGCAAAAGTAAAAGTGAAAAAGTCTGGCCAGTCAACAGAGGCTGTTTATCAGGCTAAAGTGTTTACTGCAGAGTCTCGCCATATCTATACGCTGACGTTGGATGTGGATGCGGGTTCGGCTACTATGACGGTTTCTTTTTCTGAGGATGTCGCAGGAGAAGAAGTCCGATTCGACGTGTCGGATACAGCTTTGAATGCACCGGCACCTTATTTTAAAGCTAATGGTTTTACAGATAATGTTCCTCTTGAGCCGATTGAAGGTGCAGAACAGAAAGAACAGGTCACAGCTTATGTGAATGCGGTGGCAGGTATTCAGTCTTGTCGTTTGACTACTACTTCAGACTTCCTTTCAGAAAAAGGATGGCCTGCTACTCCAGTCGATTTGGTTGATTCTGGAGAATATGCTTCCATTTTAACAGAGATGGGCTTGAAAACGAAAGGTTTGGAAGGAAATCGTGCCCAGATGGCTCAGGTAGATTTTACCACATTGATTGCAAATTTACCGACAGGTGGAACTCATGAATTCAAGCTGGAGGCTACGGATATATATGGCAAAGTTTCTGAACCTCCGTTGGTATTGACTGTGACTCCCCAAGGATGTGAGTTCTCTGTGGCTGCGTCTACGGTAGAGGCTCCTTTTTACGGGAATACTTGTCAGGTGAATGTATCATTTAAAGATGGAAATCCGGCAAACGTACATTTTCAACTGGCAGAAGGAAAACAGGATTTGGAATTTGTGCGTGCTGAAGAATTACCATCAGAAGAAGGCCTGAAGGTCTATACGGTTTATTTGAAGGCACCTGAAACAGTGAAGTTTATAAATCCATTTAAAGTCTCTGCTTCTTACTTAAGTTATATAAAAGAAACAGGAGAACTTCCTGTGAGTATGGGTATATTAGTGGATAACCCAGGAGACGTGTGGGCTAAGAAAGCTGTGTTTCATGTATATAATGAAACTGCTTTGGCTGATATAAAATTGCAGAGACAACAAGGAGATGTTTGGACGGATGTAACTACAGAATCTAGCGGAAGCTATAGTTTGGTAGCGAAAGGGCTGGATTCTGGAACGTCATTGAAACTTCGTGCAGTAAAAGGTGAGGAGTATTCTAATTCTGTGGATATTACGACGGAAGAGGAGTTGCAGGTGCCTAATGCGGGATTTGAAGATTTTTATGATGAATATGTATGGAAAGGAATAAATGTTACAGGTGGTAATGTGGATATGTATACTTTTTATCCTTATGCAAAAGGAGAAACAGATCCTTGGTGGAGTAGCCGCAATGCTTTAACAACAGCCGAAGAGGGAGCTGGAGATTTCTCTTATTACTATATTGTTTATCCTGCCACAACTTATGTGAATTCATCTTGGGCTGCAAGTTCAAAAGTGGGGTTACCTACGGTGCCGTGTTCCGGAGATAAATCTGCGGAAATAGCTTCTATCGGATGGGGAAAAGGAAGCACTTGTACAACAGGATTGTTAGGTAATAAAATGTCTTGTAAAAAAACGATTGCAGGTGCTTTATTTATAGGTACCTATACAAATGGAGAGGAACATCATGGGCATGAGTTTTCTTCACGTCCTCAAAAAATGACTTTTTCTTATCGTTTCCATTCTTATAACTCAGAGTCTGCTTCCGCAACAATTCGTTTGGAACATCGAGATGGAGACCTGATATACGTGTTAGCTGAAAAAGAGTTAATACTTACTCCTGATATGGTTTCTAATGAGGTTCAAACTGGGGAGTTGGCGTTGGATTATAATGAACAGAGCAGTAAATATAAAGCTACTCATATTTCAATTTCATTTTTGTCTTCAACAGCTGATTCACCGGCTTATGAACCATTTTATGTAGCAGATAATTGGAATGGAAATCGTTATTCTCGGGCAATAGGTAACGTATTGGTTATTGACGATGTAAAATTAATTTATGAATAAAATAAACCTAACTTATATGAAGAAACAGATTTATTTCTTGTTAAGCTTGTTCGCAGTTGTTTTATTGACAACAGCTTGTCATAGTGAAAAGGTGGATTATGAAATAAAGCAGGAAGGACAGTTGAACTTATCTTCTTTGCAGTTGACTCCTAATACGGACCCGTTGGTTACAGAATCACGTGTAGCGGCAGAATTAAATGATTATATTGTGGAAGTGTATACTGAAGCGGGAGAACTTGTGAGTTCATGGAAGTACGCTGAGATGCCGGAAGTGTATACACTGAAAATAGGGAAATATAAGATTGTGGCACATGCTCCTGTTACGGAAGGTGCGGCTTTTGATACACCTTATTGTGAAGGAGAATCAAAAGTGTTTGAAATTACGCAAGATAACTTGACGGATGTGGGAGAAGTAGCATGTACACTGCATAATGTGAAGGTAACTGTCAATTATGCTGATAACCTGAAACCTTTATTGGGCGATGATGTGAAGGTGACAGTTAAAATAGGTTCAGAGTCACTGGAATATGGAAAGGATGAAACTCGTTCGGGGTTCTTTCATTGTACAGAAACGAATACGGTTGATGTGATTTTTTCTGGTACAGTGGATGGAGTTGCGGAGAATGTAACCAAATCGTATACAGGTGTAGCGTTGGGCACAGAACTGATAGTTACATATAATTTGATTGATGCGGTGTTTGTGGATCCTGGTACAGGAGGAAGTGCTTCTGTAAACGGTTTAAAATTGGATGCGACTTGCACATCGGTAACTATAGAGGGATCGGTTCGTCCTGAAGAAGATGAAATTTTAGATTTTGGAATTCCTTCCATTGTAGGAGAAGGGTTTGATTTGAGTCAGCCTGTCACGGATTTGTCTCAGGAAGTGGTGGTAGACTTACTGGCTCCAGAAGGGGCAGCACATGTATTTGTGGAAATAACTTCTGATAATGCAGAATTTAGTGGGGTAATTGCAGAAATGTTTCCTCAGAATCCTTTTGATTTGGCTGAACCTGGTGAGGCTGAAAAAAGTTTAAAAGATTTGGGACTTCCCATAAAGGATGAAGTGATTGGTCAGCAGAAAGTGATTTTTGATGTGACTCAGTTTGTCGGCTTGCTGGGTGGATTTCCTGGTGTTCATCAGTTTAAGTTAACTGTAGAAGATGTGAATGGAGAAAAAGCGGAAGCTACTCTGACAATTGACAGTAGTAATGCACAGTAAATTTAGGAAGTGATGAAAAAAGTATTCTTAATAATTGGAATCATCTTTTCGCTTTGTGCTTGCCGGCAGGAAAATCGTTATTTGGGTGAAGGAGAAGGGGCATTGAGCCTGCAAGTGACGATGGGAGAAGCTGTGGAAGTAGTATCCAGGACATCTCTTGGAGATGAAGAGATAGAAGCCTTGAAAAATGATTGCAAGGTACGTATTTATGAAGGCGATAAGTTAATACGAAAATATTCCTCCTGGAGTTCTGTGCCTGAGAAAATAGATTTGTCAGCAGGTACAGATTATCGGGTTCGGGTCGTTGCGGGTGATTCGGTCTCAGCTTCATTGGATAAGAAATATTATGAGGGAGTAGAAACGTTTTCTGTGGTTGATGGCCAGACAACTTCAGTGGAAGTAAACTGTAATATTGCCAATACGTTGGTGAAGGTGAATTTTAGTGAGGAGCTGAAAACGTATTTGGCTTCAGGTGCTGTGACTGTGTCGGTTGATGCAGCCAATGGTGCTTTAGAGTATAATTGGAGTAAAGAAGGAACAGAGTCTTCGGTGGGATATTATATGCTTCCTTCTGAGAAAGAATATTTGACTTGTGTCTTTAATGCAACCACGAAAAATGGGAAAAAGATAACTCAGACAGATAAGATAGATCCGGCTAAGGCTTCTACCTTGTATACACTAACCTATGCGCTTAGTACTGAGGAACCTGAGCATCCTACTGATGAAGGTGGAGCGTTTTTTTCATTGAAAGTAGATGAAACTCCACTTTATACACAAGAGGAAGAGATTGGCATTTACCGTCGTCCGGTAATTTGCGTAATGTCGGGAGAAGAGGAAATCAGTACAGATTCTCCTTGGTTTCTTAGCTTGAACTCTTCTGTATCTCCCCAAATAATTATGTCTGGTTCGTCAACTTTGACGACAGCTTCTGTAGAGGGAACATTATTGGAAAAGTTGGGACTCTCAGGAATTATTGATTTGTTATCGGAAGAGTCAGTTGGAGTGTTACAGCAGAAGGGAATTACCTTGACAATTCCTGCGGAAGCTCAAGGAAAACAGATTGTCATGGATTGGGGGAACTCATGGAATGAACTGCTGAAAGAAGAAACAATGTATTCATTGAGATACGTACTGGCAGATGAACAAGGAAAACAACGTGAACTTGACTGGCAGATTGTGGTATCGGATATGAATGTTCAGGCGGTTGAAATCCCACGTTTTGAGACTTGGGCAGATAGAACGGTCTTTTATGGAGAAGTGATTGAAGGGCATACTCCAGGAGCAGAAACGGTATATAGTTTCCAGTATCATAAGAAGGGAGAAGAAGCCTGGAGTCAGAATATTCCGGCTGTTCTTTCTGGACAGACAATCAAGTCGGATGTGTTGAAAGGACTTACTCCGGGAACTACTTATGAATATCGTATTTTGGAGGATACAAAAATTTCAAATATTGTTTGTGAGGTAACTACAGAGGAAGCCTCTGTATTGCCGAACAGTGGTTTTGAAAATTGGTCGGGAGATGTTCCTAAATTAATATATGGATCGGGTGAAACTATGTTTTGGGATTCAGGAAATCATGGTTCTCAGAAGGTTAGCCGTAATGTGACGACACCTGATGCTACGGTGAGACACAGTGGTAATTACTCTGCTAAATTATCGTCTATTTATGCAAGTATGTTGGGAATAGGACAGTTTGCAGCAGGTAATATATTTATCGGACAATATCTTGATACTCAGATGGATGGGCTTACCGGACACGGTGTCTTGGGATTAGGGCGTCCGTTTGCTTCTCGTCCTTTAGCTTTACGAGGATATATACGCTACATAAGTGGCAATGTAGATAAAGGAGGAGACAAAATAGCGAATGGTACTCAGGATAAAGGTATCATTTATGTAGCTTTGACAGATGGCGAAGGAGAAGAGTTCAACGGAACTCGCTGGTCGTTTGTGATAAAGACAAAAGAAAGTAAGTTCTTTGATAAAAATGGAGCTAATGTAGTGGCTTATGGAGATAAGATATGGGAGGCTTCTACAGAAGGTGAGGGTATGCATGAATTCATTATACCTTTTGAATATAAGAGTATGGAAAGAATTCCAAACCGGATTATGCTGGTTGCTGCCGCTAGTCAATTTGGAGACTATTTCCAAGGAAGCACCGGTAGCGTGATGTGGCTTGACGACCTGGAGTTGATATATGAAGAAAGTAAATTACCTGAAAATTTGAGATAAGTGAAGAAATTTATATTCCTTTTAAGTCTCTTGTGCTTGACCTTGTCGGTTCAGGCACAAGAGGGAAAGAAAAAGATAGCCGATAACGTATTTGTGCCTAAAGGACAATGGATTGTGGGTAGTTCTGTATCGTATTCTGAGCATACAGAAGAAAACTATCAGTTTTTAATTATTGATAAGTTCAATTCCGATGGATATTCTTTTAAAGTAAGTCCGTTGGTTGTTTATGGTTTGAAAGATAACTTAGCTATGGGAGGACGTTTTTCTTATGGACGTACTTTGACCAAATTTGATAATCTGAATTTTGATTTGGGAGATGATCTTTCAATTAATTTGAACGATACGTATGAACTGACGCATTCATACACTGTAATGGCTATCATGCGAAATTACATCAATTTGGGAAGTAGCAAACGATTTGCATTGTTTGCAGAAACACAGTTGAAATTTGGAGGTAGTCAGTCAAAACTTGTGACTAAATCAGGGCAGGAAGTGAGTGGAACCTATTCCACTTCTACTGATTTGGGTATTGGTGTTTCTCCGGGTATTGTTGCTTTTGTAAATAACTATACGGCTGTAGAAGTGAGTGTGGGAGTTCTAGGTGTGGATTTTGGCAAAGTACATCAGAAAAAAGACCAGATTTATACTGCAGATCGTTCTTCCAGTTCTGCAAATTTTCGTATTAACTTATTTTCTATTGGCTTAGGTATAGCCTTTTATTTGTAACAGAATGAGAAAGATAATATTATTCCTTTTCTTGTGCTTGGGAGTAAGTGTACAGAAAACTTTGTCCCAAGTACGCGATACGATTGTGATACATGATACGGTGTATGTTGAGAAACCTAAGAAAAAACCAATAACAGTAGATTCAAACAATCTGATAAAGATGAAAGCGATTGGTCGTTATGATCGTGGAATATTGAACTATCGTTTTGTTCCCAAAGGAAAATGGATTGGAGGATTAACCTTCTCGTACGTGAACTTGGACAGTGATAATAGCAGCATGTTGTATGCTATTTTGGGTGATATGGATGCTACGTTTACAATGAAGTCAATTCATCCGTTTGTGGGATATGCACTGAAAGACAATGTGGTGGTGGGAGCCAAGTTTGGTTACAGCCATATTGTGGGTGATTTGGGTAATATAGATTTGAATCTGGGAGATGATTTGAGTTTTAATATAGGAAATATGCGTTATACGGAAGATATGTATTCTTTCGGGGTTTTTAATCGCTCTTATGTGGGATTGGATGAAAATGGAATATTCGGATTGTTTAATGAAACAGCTTTGACTTATAAGCGGGGAACATCGAACTTTTCAGATGGAGAAGGAGATAGTATGACTCATACGGAGACAGATGTGAATGAGATACATCTGGGGATTAATCCGGGAGTAGCTGTTTATATTACTAAAAATGTGTGTGCGGAAATGTCCTTTGGAGTTGCCGGATTTAAGTATCGTTGGGAGAAACAACGGGATGACTCAGGAGCGGTAGGAAAAAGGAATAGTAGTGGCGCTAATTTTAAGATTAATCTTTTTAATATTAATATTGGTATAACCTTTTGCATGTAGTTATGTGGAATACATTATATAGAATTGCTATTAGTATAATACTGGCTGGTACTCTAAGCTGTTGCATCAAAAATGATATACCTTTTGCTAAGGTACCTCTTTCTATTACAGGTATAGAAGTTGAGGGGCAGTCGGGAAGTGCGGTCATTTCGGAAAGTGAAAGTACTGTGACGGTTACTTTGCAGGAAACGGTAAACCCTAAAAAGGTGATGTTGAAAACTTTTACTTATACAGAAAAGGCTTCTTCTACTTTGACAGCCGGTACAGAGATAGATTTAAGCCAGCCTTATGAGGTTACTTTATCCCTTTATCAGGATTATAAATGGGAGATAATTGGAAATCAGCCTATAGCACGTCGCATGATAATTGATGGGCAGCTTGGAAATTCGGAGTTTGATGTGAAAAATCATTTAGCTACTGCTTCAATTCGAAAGAGTGCTGATTTAAAGGATATTGTTTTGTCTGATTTAAAATTGGGACCAGAAGGAGCTTTGAATGACGGAGTGAGTGGAACTCCGGAGGTTCAATGGACATTTTATCGTGATTTTGCCCAGGCATCTGTACATGTGACTTTTAGTGATTTTGTGGATGAGACTTGGACTCTCCGCGTTTACAAAAGTGATAAGGATGTGGTTACAGAATCTGCTGATGGATGGGTTAATGTGGCATGGTTATATGGTGCTGGTGTGGCCGATACGGAATGTGGCTTTGATATTCGTGAAGATGGAAGTGAAGACTGGACACGTGTAGATCAGAAGTATGTGACCATGGATGGAGGTCAATTTACAGCTCGTGTCCCTCATTTGAAGGCGAATACTACTTATGAATGTCGTGCTTACTCTGGCGATCAGGTCGGAGATGTGGTAACTTTCTCTACCACGGAGACAGTATCTGTACCTAATATGGGATTTGAAGACTGGCATCAGGAAGAGAAGCCGCTCTGCCCCGGAGACATCCAGTACAATGGAGCCCTCCGCCATCATCAGGGTG